>ERZ827512.57-NODE-57-length-176649-cov-20.024163_pt1 | contig 176649 bp, 214 predicted proteins | sample MGYA00519916_ERZ827512 | MGnify/ENA primary metagenome ERZ827512 (study PRJEB31778, sample SAMEA3449335) | human gut metagenome | biome: human gut; feature: human-associated habitat; material: faeces | place: United Kingdom | collected 2010/2012 ...
TCTCTTATTTATTCACTTATACCATTGCTGCTCCGCAGCAATTTAGTACTATTGTTATTACCAATGCTATTAATGTTATACCGTTTTGTTTTCTTTTCTCTTTCATTTTTCCTCCTAATTTAAATCATTTCTTTTATATTACTTGTTACAATCTTTTCTTAGTAATTTAAAACTTCTTGTGTAGATAATGCTCTATTATATATTTTTATATCTTTATAATACCCATTAGTTTTTCCAAAATATGGTGAACCACCAAAATTTATAGATAGATCTTTATTATATGTTGTATTTCCACATCCATCTGTCCATTGCAATACTCCATTTATATACAATGATGCAGTTATAGATGCATTATCATATGTAATTACAACTGTATTAAAGTTAGATTCTGATAATTGTGTTTTTTCATTGTTACTATTTATTATATCTTTAGATTGATAACTACTTCCTAACATAGATTCATAATGTCCTAAACTACTTAAAGCTACTCCCCAACATCCACTATCATTTCGATTTCCTATAAGATATGGATATTGACCGACTAATTCTGTTGGTTTTACTTTCATCATTATAGAAAATGAATCTGATAAAATATTAGAGTCTTTAGTTTTTAAATATTTATTTCCTGTTAAATATAATCCATTTTCAGAATCAAATTCTATTGGAATAGTTCCATCACTTAGTTCTAATTCTTTTGTTCCGTTTATATTTGATAAATTGTTAGTTAATGGCCAGTAACCTATTAAATCAGATTTAATGTTTTTTATTTCAATATTTATAGTTGCTTTTTTAGTATTTTTTCCACTAGCTTTAAATTCATAATTTCCATTTTTGGTTGTTGAGTAAACATATACTTTCTTTAAATCTGTATCTTCTCTTTTTTCTTCTAAACTAAAATCACTTGGAAATTCTATTGTTACTATTCCTTTTGTTATCTCTGCCGTTATTTCCACTTGTACTTTTCCTCCGAAATCAACCTCTCCTTCAGTTAGTATTTTATAGGTTAATTTAGGTGTTTCTTTTTCTATTTTTTCTAATATATCTACTTTTAAATTTCTATCAATTGTATATGTATAACCTTTGTAGTCTACTATTATTCTATCTTCTTCTATATCTAATTCTGCTTTTATTCCTTTTAAATCTTTACTATTTGCTAATTGTCCTTGTTCTCCTGCTAATGTTTCTAATGTTACGTTATTTCCTTTTGATAATTCTTCTGCTTGTATTGCTATTATTGCAAGTTCTATTTCTTCTCTTATTTCTGCTTTTTTTGTTTCCTCTTTTGCAGTTGTTGCTTTAGAAAGTAATCCATTTTCTCCTGTTAATGTCGCAATGCTTATTCCTGCTAAAATCAATAATACAATTATTGTGATTACCAATGCTATTAATGTTATACCTTCATTCTTGTTTAGTTTTATCATTTTTTATCTCTCCTTCTTTTGTAATTTTTATGCAGGATAACTTGTAATTTTAATATACAATATTTTACTTGAAATTACAATAAAATTTACTTATGTTTCATAATTGTAAAATAAAAGAAATATTTTTGTAACAATCGCAGTTTGTTCCTGCAAGTTTATTGTATTTTTTATTATATAATATAACAAATAATTTATTTGAGGTAATATATAGAAAATTAATAAAAATTTCACAACCACAAATCTGTTTCAAATTAGATTTATTATGAAGCATAATTAGAGGTATAAAATTATATTAATTTTATACCTCTAATATTTTTAATCTTCTAAATATTTTTTCAAAAATCTACCTGTATAACTTTTTTCATTTTTACAAATCTGTTCAGGTGTTCCGGCAAGCTACAATTTCTCCTCCTGCATCTCCACCTTCTGGACCTAAATCTATAATGTTATCACAAGTTTTTATTAAATCTAAATTATGTTCTATTACAATAATCGTATTCCCCGTATCTACTAATCTTTGTAATATATCTACTAATTTGTGTACATCTGCTATATGAAGTCCTGTTGTTGGTTCATCTAATATATAAAGTGTTTTTCCTGTAGCTCGTTTAGATAATTCTGTAGCAAGTTTAACTCTTTGTGCTTCTCCTCCTGATAATGTTGTAGATGGTTGTCCGAAGTTTTATATAACCGAAGACCTACATCATATAATGTTTGTATTTTTTGTTTTATTTTTGGTATTTTATCAAAAAATACTAAAGCTTCTTCTACTGTCATATCTAATACATCTGCTATCGTTTTTCCTTTATACTTAACTTCTAAAGTCTCACGATTATACCTTTTTCCTTTGCAAACTTCACATGGTACATAAATATCTGGTAAAAAATGCATTTCTATTTTATGAACACCATCTCCGTTACAACTTTCACATCTTCCGTCCTGCTACATTAAAACTAAACCTTCCTTTTTGATATCCTCTCATTTTTGCTTCTTCTGTTGCTGCAAATATATCACGTATTAAATCAAATACACCTGTATATGTTGCTGGATTTGAACGTGGTGTTCTTCCTATTGGTGATTGATCAATATTGATTATTTTATCAATATTTTGTAATCCTTTTACTCCTTTGCATTTACCTGGCTTTTCATTTGAACCATTTAATTCTTTTGCTACTGTTTTATATAAAACCTCATTTACTAGTGTTGACTTTCCGAGAACCTGATACTCCTGTTACACAATTAAATACACCTAATGGAAACTGTACACTTATATTTTTCAAATTGTTTTGTGTTGCTCCTTGTACCTCTATCACTTTTGTTTTTAGATGTTTTCTTCTTGTCTTTGGAACTTCTATTTTTTTTCTTTTACTTAAGTATTGTCCTGTAATAGATTCTTTTACTTGTTTTATTTCCTCTGCAGTACCGTTGAGCCATAACTTTTCCACCATGTGTTCCAGCACCTGGTCCTATATCTATAATTTGATCAGCAGCATACATAGTATCTTCGTCATGTTCTACAACTAAAAGAGTATTTCCTAAATCTCTTAATTTTTTTAATGTCGCTAATAATTTATCATTATCTCTTTGGTGCAAACCTATACTTGGTTCATCTAATATATATAATACTCCTGTTAGACCAGATCCTATTTGAGTCGCCAAACGTATTCTTTGTGCTTCTCCCCCTGATAAAGTTCCTGCACCTCTAGATAATGTTAAATATTCTAGTCCTACATCTATCAAAAATTGTAATCTTTGATTTATTTCTTTTAATATAAGTTCTGAAATCATTTTTTGTGTTTTACTTAATTCTAGATTGTCTAGATATTCTTTTATTTGTTTTATTGACATTTCTGTTAATTCATTTATATTTTTGTTTCCGACTTTAATTGCTAATATTTCTGGTTTTAATCTTGCACCATTACATGCTGGACAATGAGAATTTGTCATATACATTTCATAAAAATCTCTCATTCCCTGTGATTTTGTTTCACTATGACGCCTATCTAGTGTTGGTATCACTCCTTCAAAAGGTGCTTTAAATTTTCTTGTCCCTGCATATGATTTATATTCAAAATCTATTTCTTCTTCTCCTGTACCATATAATATTTTTTCCATGAACCAACGAGGTAAATCTTTTATCTTTTTATTTTTAATTTCTACATCATAATGTTTAGCAATACTTTCAAAATACATTTTTGCCATTGTATCACCTTTTTTCATCGTGCTTGCACCAAAAGCTTTTACTCCATCATATAAAGTTTTGCTTTTGTCTGGTATTATTAAATCTTCATCCATTTTCATTAAATATCCTATTCCTGTACAGCTTGGACATGCTCCAAATGGATTATTAAAAGAAAACATTCTAGGTGTAAGTTCTGGAAAACTGAACCCACAATCTGGACAAGCATAATTACAACTATATAAAATCGGTTTATTACCAACTACATCTATTAAAACTAAATTTTCTGCATGTTTTAATGCTACTTCTACTGATTCTGTCAAACGACTTATTATATCTTTCTTTATAACTAATCTATCCACTACTAATTCTATTTCATGTTTCTTTTTTCTATCAATTTGAATATCATCTTGACCTAGTTCGTAAACTTCACCATCAATTCTCACTCTTACAAATCCTTCTTTTTGATATCCTTCTAATTGTTTTGTATATTCTCCCTTACGTCCTCTTACAACTGGTGATAATACTTGTATTTTTGTCCCTTCTGGTAATGCCATTATATTATCTATTATTTGATCTATAGTTTGTTTTTCTATTTTTTTACCACAATTTGGGCAATATGGAACACCAATACGTGCATATAATAAACGTATGTAATCATATATTTCTGTAACTGTTCCTACTGTTGAACGAGGATTTTTTGATGTTGTTTTTTGATCAATTGATATTGCTGGTGATAAACCGATCTATTCTTTCTACATCAGGTTTTTCCATTAATCCTAAAAATTGTCTTGCATATGAAGACAAACTTTCCACATATCTCCTTTGTCCTTCTGCATACAAGGTATCAAAAGCTAAAGAAGATTTACCAGAGCCTGAAAGTCCTGTTATTACTACTAATTTATCTCTTGGGATTTCTAAATCTATATTTTTTAAGTTATGTTCTTTTGCACCTTTTATTATTATTTTATCATTCATTTTTTGCCCCCTATTTTTAATAAAAAGCATAATAAAAGCAGTTTTATTTTTAAGCTTTTCTTTAAAAATTTTTACTGCTTCTATTATACTATATGTTATTTGTAAAAACAAGAGTTTGGTATATTGTTTCTTAAAAAATTCCTACAATTTCTCCGTTTTTATCTATATCTATACTTTCTGCTGCTGGTACTTTTGGAAGTCCAGGCATTGTCATAATTTTTCCTGCAAGTACTACAATAAATCCTGCTCCTGATTTTAATTCTACATTTCTAACATGAATATTATAATCATTTTTACATTCTAAATTTTTGGCATCATCAGAAAAAGAATATTGTGTTTTTGCTATACATACAGGTAAATTTTCATATCCTAATTTTTTTATTCTTTCTATTTGTTGTCTTGCTTCTGTAGAATATTCGACATCTTTTGCTCCATAAATTTTGGTTGATACTTTTAGGATTTTTTCTTCAATAGAATCTTTCTCTTCATACATGTATCTAAATTCTTCTGGTTTTTCTACTAATTCAACTAATTTAGTAGCAATATCTGTTGCACCTTCTCCACCTTTTGCCCATCCTTCTACTAAGCTTACTTCTACTCCTTTTTGAGCTAGTTTTTCCTTTATAAAATCTATTTCTCTTTGTGTGTCATAATTATATTTATTTAATGCTACAATCACATTTAATCCAAATTTATTTTTTAAATTATCAATATGGCGATATAAATTATCAATTCCTTTTTCTATACCTTTAATATTTTCTTCTTGTATTTTATCTTTTTCTATACCCCCATGATATTTAATCGCTTTTATTGTTGCAACTAATACAACTGCATCTGGTTTTAACATGGCTTTTCTACATTTTATATCTAAAAACTTTTCTGCTCCTAAATCTGCACCAAATCCTGCCTCTGTTATTGTATAATCTGCTAATTTTAGTGCCATCTTAGTTGCTATTATACTATTACATCCATGAGCTATGTTAGCAAATGGCCCTCCGATGTACAATAGCTGGTGTATGTTCTAAGGTTTGTACTAAATTTGGCTTTATAGCATCCTTTAATAAAACTGTCATTGCTCCTTGTGCATTTAGTTGTTTACAATATATTGGTTCATTTTTCTTATTATATCCGAACAAGAATGTTTCCAAGCTTTTCTTTTAAATCTTCTAAATTTTTTGCTAAACATACAATAGCCATAATTTCAGATGCTACTGTTATGTCAAATTTATCATGTCTTGGAACTATTTTGGTTTCTCCAGACAAACCTGTTTCTACTTCTCTTAGTTGTCTGTCATTTAAGTCCATACATCTTTTCCATACAACTTTATCAAATTCCAATTCATTTCCAAAATATATATGGTTATCTATTAAACTTGCAAGTAAATTATTAGCTGCTGTCATAGCATGTATATCACCTGTGAAATGTAAATTTATATCTTCCATTGGTGCAATCTGTACTTTTCCTCCTCCTGTTGCTCCTCCTTTTATTCCAAAAACAGGACCTAAAGATGGTTCTCTTAAAGCTAATATTGATTTTTTCCCAATTTTTCTTAATCCATCTGCAATAGCAATTGACATAGTAGTTTTTCCTTCTCCTAATGGAGTTGGACTAATTGCTGTTACTAAAATTAATTTTCCATCTTTTTTATCTTTTCTTTTTTCATAAACTTCATTTGATATTTTCGCTTTATATTTTCCATATAATTCTAAATCTTCTTTTTCTATTTCCACTTTTTCTGCTATTTTTTCAATATCTTCTAATTTTGTATTTCTTGCAATTTCTATATCTGTCATAACTGTCTCCTCCTTATTTTAAAATAACCGTGCTGTTTTTTATTTATAACTTACATCTATGATAATAATCCTACTATTAGTCCTATTAATGCTCCTACAAATACTTGTACTGGTGTATGTCCCAATACCTCTACTAGTTTTTCTGATACTTCTAAACCAGTTAATCCGAGGGGTTTCAATTAATTTATTTAAAAGTGCTGCTTGTTTTCCTGCTGCTCTTCTTACTCCGACATGCATCATACATAACAATAAATGCTACAATTACTGCTAATGCGAAAATTGGTGAATCAACTCCTTGGTATTTTCCAATTAATGTTGCTAAACCTGACACGACAGCCGAATGAGAACTTGGCATACCTCCTGCTCCCATAATTCTTTTAAAGTTAAATTTTTTAGTTGTTACCAAGTCATACACTAATTTAAATAATTGTATGCCAAACCATAGAAAAAATGGTATATATATATATTTGTTTTGTATAAATCCCTCAAAATTGTTCATTTTCTCTTTTTCTCCCTTTTATTTTTTATTATTCTGCCTCAAAGTCTTCTTCTTTTATCTGTGAATCTTTTTCAACTAACATTGTTATTTTCTTTTCAGCAGTATCTAATATTTTGCTACATTCCTTTGATATTTTTATTCCTTCTTCGAATTTTTCTACTGAAGTATCTAAACTTAATTCTCCTGTTTCTAACTCTTTCACAATTTTTTCCAAATCTTCTATTTGTTCTTCAAAACTTTTATTCATTTTTATTCTCCTTTGCCTTTATTTATTGTACCTTTGCTTGTTTTCTTCCATCTAAAAATCTAATATCTATTATATCTCCTTGCTTTAACATTTCTTTGCTTTTTACCACTTTCCCATCTTTTTGTGTTATAGAATATCCTCTGGCTAAAGTTTTTAAAGGACTTAACGTATCTAGTTTTGCGACTAATTCTATATATTTTGTTTTTTCTTTTTCTTGTTTTAGTTTTATTAAATTTTCCAATTGTTTTATGTTTTTATCTAATTTTAGATAATTATCATTAACTTTTTTTAACGGATCTTTAAAAACTGAACTTGACATACACTTTTCATATCTCATTTTCATAAGCTCTATTTTCTTTATTAAAGACATTCTCAATCTATCTTGATAACTATCTATTTTTCTTCTTACTTCATATACATCTGGAACTGCTAACTCTGCTGCAGCAGATGGAGTTGGTGCCCTTAAATCTGCTACAAAATCTGCTATTGTAAAATCTGTTTCGTGCCCTACAGCAGATATTATTGGAATTTCTGAATTATATATGCTATTTGCAACAACTTCTTCATTAAATGGCCATAAATCTTCTAAAGAACCTCCACCACGTGCTAAAATTAAAACATCTGCCAATTTGTTTCTATTCATAAATTCAATTCCCTTAGCTATTTCTTCTGCTGCGCCCTCTCCTTGTACTGGTACTGGCAAAAGTCTTATATATACATTTGGATTTCTTCTTGTAGATACATTTATAATATCCCTTATAACCGAACCTGTTTTAGATGTTAAAACCCCTACTACTTTTGGCATAAGAGGTATTGGTATTTTATGTTCTTCTTTAAATAATCCATCCTCTTCTAGTCTTTGTTTCATTTCTTGATATTTTGCATATAAATCTCCGTATACCATCTTCTTCCATAGCTCTTACATAAACTTGATATACTCCATCTCTTTCAAAAACAGAAACACTACCTAAAATCATAACTTTCATACCATCTTTTGGCATGAAAGTTAATTTTTGTGCATTAGATTTAAAACAGATGCATTTAACTAAAGAATTTTCATCTTTTAATGTAAAATACATATGCCCTGTATAATGATTTTTAAAATTTGATATTTCTCCTTTTAGTAATATATTATTTAAATATTCATCATTTGCTATTTTATCTTTTATATAACTATTTAAATCAGAAACTGTAATTGCTAAATTTGCATATTTCATATATTTTCTTCCTTTTTATTGTTTTATAATACTTGCTAAAATTCCATTTACAAAGTTTTTCGAAGTATCTTCACCATACCTTTTCGCAAGTTCTACTGCCTCATTAATTACTACTTTATAAGGAATATCTTTATATTTTATTTCATATATTGCAAGTTTTAATATCGCTAAGTCTATTTTTGATATTCTATCTATTTTCCAATCTGATTTTAAATTATTTTCAATTTTTTCTAAAATATCTTTTTCATTTTTCTTTATTCCCAAGACAGCATCTTGAATATACTCTATAGCTTTTTTATCTGTTATTTCATTTGTTTCTATATATAAATCTATCTTTTCTTGTAATTCTTCTTCTTTTTGAATTTCTAAACTATAAATAAGTTTAAAGGCTTGCTCTCTTATTTCTGATCTATTCATATTTCTTTCCCTTCTAGTATTTTTGCTTTTACATTTTATCTATAAAGCTTTTTAGTTTGGATTTTACATAGTCTTTGTTTTGTTGTACATAATTTCCTATGAAAGCTCCTAAAAATAATATAACAACTGCTAATATTAAATCATGTAATCTAGTAACTAGAATTAATATTGCAACTATTAATCCAATAATTGCTCCTTTAAATTGCTCCCAAAATTCTTTTATTCCGTTCATTTTGTATCACATTCCTTTCTTACTTAATTGACTAAAATGTTTTATTCTTCTTCTTTTGGAGAGACCCTTTTTACAGTAATATTTACTTCTTTTACCTCTAAATCTGTTGCTGTTTTTACTTTTTCTTTTATCTTAGTTTGAAGATTTGAAGACAAATCTTTTATTATAGCATCTGAACTAACAGTTAAATTAACAAATACTTTTACATTGTTTTCTCTATCTAATTCTACTCTAGTAGCAACTTCTTCTGCACTTTGAAAATTTAAAGCTACAGAATTTACTAAATTTTCAATTGTTTCTTTTGATATCATAAGTTTTCCACTTTCGTTTTCTAGTAAAACACCTTGTCTTACCTTATCTTTATCCTTAGAACTTGAGTCAAAAAAGATACATTTAATAGAAAGTAATATAAATAAAACACTAAGTCCTAGTAATACCTTACCTGATGTATCTCCTACTATTAATTTATGAATAATATCTCCAACTAGTGATATATCTAACCATCCAAATATTAATAAACATAATATGATAGATAATATTAACATTATATTAGAATATATAATTAGCGTAATTTTTTCTATAATTTTCATTTCCATTATTCTCCTTTTCTTCCTTTATTTTATTCTTCTTCTTTTTCTTCTTTATTGTCTATATCGTCCATTTCTTCTTTTGAAATATCTGTATTTACACCTTGTATATGAACATTTACTTCTTCTACCTTTAGTCCAGTCATATTTTCAACTGCTTTTTTTACTCTATTTTGAATTTCAAAAGCTACATCTGGTATTCTAGTTCCATATTCCACTATAATATTTACATCTATTTTAGCTGTCCCCTCATTGACTTCTACTTTTATTCCTTTTGCTAAATTTTTCTTTCCACTAAATACTTCTGATATTCCTCCTGCAAATCCTCCTGCCATTCCAGCTACTCCTGCAACTTCTGATACAGATACACCTGCAATTACTGCTACTACATCATCTGATATTTTTATTTCATCATTTGTTGTATCTATTTGATTATCTACTATTTCTTCATTTTCTTCTTTTTGTTTACTCATTTTACATTCCTCCTTTTGATACCTTTTTACAATAAAAAAGATATACTTGTAATTTATATTCCAAGTATATCAATTTTTTACTCTTTTTACAACTATTTTAATTAATTTTTTTAATAAACTTACTTTTATTTTATAATTTCTTTTGGTACTTTAATTTTATTTAATTCTTCATAATTATAAGTTTTATAATTTACATTATCTTTATTATAATAATTTCCTTGGAAGTAATATGATAATGTTGTTCCATCTTCTCGTTCAAAAATATAGGTTTTACCATTGTCATTATAAGCTATATCTACTTTTTCTCCTATTTTTATTTTATCAATTGCATTTACTAATTTTATTATTAAATCTTTATCCTGTGTTTTATAATAGGTATATCCTGCTTCTGTTTCTTCTTTAACTCTTACACATATAACGTTATTACTATTGTTTGATATTTGTTTTTTTATTTCTTTTTGTTCTGTACCATTGTTTTTTAATATAAAATAAATACTAGCAACTACTAAGACAATTAAAAGTAAACTCAATAATATAATAATATTTTTTTTCATCTCTTTCACCTATATTATTTATTTTTCAATATATCCTTCTATTGATTTTGTATACATGTTATCTGTTATTGTTTGATATCTTTCTCCTTTATAATCATCAGTAAATCCATTATATGCTTTATAAACATCTCCTGTTTCTGTATCATAAACTCGTTCATACCCTAAGATAGCATCACTTTGTTTTTGACTCATTATATCATAAGTAGCATTTCTTGATTCCCATGAAGACATTATAATATCTGATGTTTGATTACATATATTTCTAACATTTTGGAAATTTTTCATTACTGAATCTTGTTGGTTGTAAAATTGATTAATAAAAGTATCTGTAAATTCCAAAGATGAAACTATTTTATTTAATGGCTCTTCCCAATCTATAAATTCATCTTTAGGAGATGTTATAAATATTGTATTATATACATTTAAGTAATATATATCAATTTTATTACCAGAAAATCCATTTTCATAAACATAATATGGTCCAGGATCATATACATAAGCAGTAAATAATCCTTCTGCTTCTTTTCCATTTTCATTACTAAATGTTGCTCTTAATATATCTCCTCCAATAGAAGCTGTACCTATTTTTTCTATAGTATTAAAATTGTTCAAAGTAGGAAATGTAAATGTATCAGTATTATTTAATGGTCCCATTTCATTGAAAATCTTATAAAATCCTTCTGTTGTTTTATCTTCTATAACTGCTGTTTTTGCAAACATTTGATTTGGGTAAAATCTTTGTTGGAAATTTTTTGCTGCTTGTGATTTATTATATCCTTCTGTTTTCATATTAAAGAAAAATTGATATGCAGGATCTTCTGGATTATAAGCTTTAATTGTATAATGAATACAATCTCCTAGAACGTCAACTTTCCATCCTTCTGGTATATCTAATGAGACCAAACCATTATTAAATTTGGTATAGTTAATTTTTTTTGTTTCACTTTCTTTTATTTTAATTCCTTCTTTTTTCGTAATACCTCCATTGTTATTGGAACTATTACCATTATTATTGTTATTATCTTTTATAAATATCCCCCCTATAATTATTATTAACACAGCTATTATACTAGCAATTATTATTTTAAATTTATTATTTTTTATCTTCTCCATATTTATTATTCCCCTTCTAAAGTTTTCTTTGCATGTATTACAACTCTATACTTATTATTATTCGCACAAGTAGATAATGTTAAAATACTATCTTTTTCTGAAACATCTATTCCAAAATCCTTTATACTTCGTTTTTTTATAGTTTCTTCAAACTCTTTAAATTTTGTTTCATCAGCAAATTCTGTTTGAATGTAATAGTCTTCGCTCTCTATTTGATAAACAGAAAATACTTTATAAATACAATTTTCATTTTCTGTTTTAAATATAATATCCGTATTTTCTTGATTATCATACCAACTAGAGTTTAAGGCTTTTTTTAAACTTCCAAACATTGAATCATCTCTTCTATTATGTCCATAAATTATAATATTTTTATCTGTTCCATCAAATTTGTTTCTGTAATCTGCAAAAATCCATCCTGCTGAATTATCACTTTTGTCGAAACTATGTGTTAGATAAAAATCATTGTTTTGGGTTTTTACTATTGGGTATTCTACCTTAGTATCATTTACTTTTATCCATGCAACAGTCTCGCTATTTTGTTCTTTCAGTGATTTAAAGTCTACAATATATTTATTGTTATTTTCTATTGCTATACTACTATTTATTTTATCTACTATATCTTTATTAGTATTATTTTCTTTATACCAATTATATATTTTCATTCCAGAATATATTAATATACAAAATAATATTAGATAAATAATAAAAGTTAAAATTGTTTTTTTCTTATTTTTCTTACTTGTGTCTTTCTTTACATTTTTGTTATTATTTTTAACTTTTTTCATAGTTCTTCCCTTCTAATTTTATTACTAACTACTGGTATCATAAGTATTACCAATAAATTTATTGTAAATACTATGCAATATTTCATAATGTTATCACTTGTCTTTGGATTTAAAGTATTTTCGTTGCTTTTTTCTATTGAAATAGTTTTACTAGCTATTGCATAATTTGAAAAGCTTGATGTATTAAATATTATTGTATTTTTTTCTTTATCATAAGTTGTTGGTATAATTTCATAAGTTCCATCATGTTTTTCGTGAACAATCACTATTTCGTTACCATCAACACCTTCTTCTAATTTTAATGTAATTTTTGCTGGACTATTTAATTCTCTTAATTCATTTGTCCAAACATCATTTTCTGTTCCTTTATATATAACTTGATCTAAGTTGATATCTAAATATGAAGATATGTTATACCCTTTTGCTGCTTCTTTAAAATTTGAAATTTTATCTTGTTTTAGTTCAACATCTCTTACTGATAATATTACAGAACCTGTATCAATTTCATTATCTGTTATTTCTATATTACCTGACTGTATTTTTCCTGATTGTGTTTTCACTTTGTCTTCAACTTTTGTAAATAATGCTGATAAATGTAAAGGTGTAGCTGGCATATTAAATGTAAATGTACTTTGTTTATCATTTACAGCTTCAATTCTTGTTCCATTTAATGATGTTGATGTTAATTGATATCCATAATTAGGAATTAATTTTATTGTAACTTCCAATCCTGGTTTTATCCTAACTTCTCCTGTTGTTTGCGTTTTTTCTAGATAAGCATCATTATATTTAGGATATTTTTGCATTCCAAATCCTCTATCTTCTTCAACATATTCTTGCATTTGTTTTGATGTTAATATAGTACCATCTTCTAATTTTACCGATAATATCTCAACATCGCCATGTTGAACTAGTGAGTCTTGCCCAAATTTTTTTCCTGTATAATCCCAAGAAATAGGCATATTTATATTTTTATTTAATCCTCCACATACTACTTCTATATTATATAAAGTTTCATGATTAACAGTATATTTAGCTATATCAGTTACTCCAGTTATATCCATAGCTACACCATTAATTTTAATTGAGGAAATTGTTTTTCCAAATTCAACTGTTATTTGTATTTCATCTTGACTTTTTTTATCAATTTCTTTAGTAGAATTTATTTTCGATGTTTCCATACCATCATTAAATTTAATGTTATTTATTAAAACATCAGCAATATTTCCATTTGTAGAAATTGCATTAACTGTTACATTTTCTTTAGTCTGTCCTGCTTGTTGTCCTCCAAGGTTTTCTATTTCTATATTTAACACTCCTGAAAATTCGCTCGAACTAAGTTTAAAATAATTATTTGCAGGTATTGTATGTGCTACTCCATTTATCATTAAACGTATTTTATTATTATTTGGATTTTCTATCATCAAATAATATTCATATTCATTTAAATCAATTTGCACATTTTTTTCTGTGATATTTATATTTTCATAATTTTTACTAACATTTTCACTTTTTTTATATAATCCTACTTCTACATTTGATGTATTATAATAGATTTTGTTGTTTCTTATCTCTCCATTTTTAAAGTCCAATGTAGTATTATTTTGTGCATAAGATTTATTTGCTACAATTGGGATAATTGCATTTACCATTAAGCATATTATACATATTATTGATAAAATTTTAATTTTTTTCATTATCCTCACTTACCTTCCTTAATATTTTTATATTTATATTTTATCATATTATAATTTATAGTCTATTATTTTTACCAATTTTTCCATGATATTTTGGTAATTGATTTTTTTGTTTTTTTATGCTATTGTATTAATAGTTATAAATACTAAAAATATTAATTATGGGGGCGTTTTATGACTTTTTGTGAACAATTAAATAAATATATAGAACAAGTAGATTGTACTTCACAAGAACTTGTCAATGCATCTGGTTTGTCTTCTACTGTTATTAGTCGTTATCGTAATGGAGATAGATCTCCAAGAATAAAAAGTAAACAATTAAAACAGCTAGCAGATGGCTTATATAAAATCAGTTGTGATAAAAAAATAAACATATCTTATGAAGATATTTACAATACTCTATCAACTGCATTAAATGATGTTAGTATTGATTTTGAACAATTAAGTAAAAATTTCAATGAAATAATTATAGCTTTAAATATTAATATTGCTGAATTATCTCGTTTTATTGGTTATGATGCTTCTTTTATTTCTAAAATTCGTACTGGAAATATAAAACCATCAAAACCAAAAGATTTTATTAAATTGGTATGTAACTTTATAGTATCAAAATACAATTCTCGGAGATGATAAGAAAACCATATCAATTCTTACCAATTGTCCAATATCTGATTTAAAAGATGATTCTAATTATCTTTTAAATTTAATAAATTGGTTTTCTACTAACTCAACACAAAATGATAGTTATATTAATGATTTTTTAAATAATCTAGACTCATTTGATTTAAATGAGTACATAAAAGCTATACATTTTAATGATCTAAAAGTACCATTTGTTCCTTTTTATAAATCTAGTTCAAAATCTTATTATGGTATAGAAGAAATGAAAAAAGGAGAATTAGATTTTTTTAAGGCTACTGTCCTTTCTAAATCAAATGAACCAATTTTCATGTGTAGCGATATGCCTATGGAAGATATGGCTCAAGATATTGAATTCGGAAAAAAGTGGATGTTTGCAATTGCTATGACTCTAAAAAAAGGACTTCATTTAAATATAATTCATAATTTAGACAGACCATTTAATGAAATGATGTTAGGATTAGAAAGTTGGATACCAATTTATATGACAGGACAAGTTTCGCCTTATTATTTAAGAGGTTTTCAAGATTCTGTTTATTGTCATTTCAACTACGTATCAGGTGCAGTTGCTCTTACTGGAGAATGTATCAATGGTTATCATGATAAAGGTAAATATTTTTTAACAAGTAATAAATCAGATGTTGCTTATTATAAAGAAAAAGCTACATGTCTACTAGATAAAGCTACACCTCTTATGAAAATTTATACTGCTGAATCCAAAAGTGCCTTTGAAGCATTTATGACTTCAAGTATTAATACCACTAAGAATCGTAGAAGAATTTTATCTTCTCTTCCTATTCATACAATTTCTGATGAATTGCTTTTAAAGATCTTAAAACGTAATAATGTCACAGATAAAGACATAAAAAATATAACAGAATCTATAAACAAGCAAAAACAAATAATAGAAAAAGTACTAGACTCTAATATTCTTGAAGATGAAATACCTAAACTTTCAAAAAAAGAATTTAATAATCATCCTGTAAAGCTTTCTCTTTCAGATAGTTTTTATGAAAATAACGTTTATTATAATTATGAAGAATATCTAGAGCATTTAAAATCGACAAAAAAGTATGCTAAAAATACTTCAAACTACAAGTTAAATATAAGTTCTAATCATACATTTAGAAATATCCAGATTCTTATTTGCAAAAATAATTGGGTTATGATTTCTAAAGATAACAGCCCATCTATTCATTTTGTAATTAATCATCCAAAACTTAGAGATGCAATTGAACACTTTATTCCTCCTGTTGTTGAATAAAAGTACAAAGTCACTACTTAAAGTGACTTTATACTTTTATTATTTAAATTTATTAATTTTCCTGCTCTTTTAGTAATAATCATACATATTATTCTAGTTGAATTTTTCAAATTGTTTTATTATATTTCCTCTTAAGAAATCCCCTACTGGCATTTTTTTTGCATTTTCGCCTTGAATTTCTATAACTTTAATAATTCCTTCTTTTGCTTTTATAAATAACCCAATTTTAGAATCAGATAAAATAACTGTTCCATTTTCTAATTTATCAATATTTTCATCTATTATTTCCTCTTGTTCTATTTTATTATTATCTAATAACTCAACTTTCCAGAATTTTATTTTCTTACCATTTAAAAATGTATATGCTCCCATAATTGGATTTAATCCTCTAATTAAATTCTTTATTTCTCTGGCTGTTCTTTCTTCCCAATTTATTTTAGCAATTTCTTTTTTCAACATAGGTGCAATTGAAAAATCCCCTTGTTGCTTTTGCCTAGGAGCTGTATTATCTTTAATCTTTTCTAAAGTTTCTACAAGTAATTTTCCACCAATTTTAGATAATCTATCCCATAATTCTCCTGTTGTTTCATCTTCTCCAATTGTTACTTCTTGTTTTAATATAATATCTCCTGTATCCATTCCTTCATCCATATACATTGTAGTTATTCCTGTGGTTTTATCTCCATTTATTACTGCCCATTGAATAGGTGCTGCCCCTCTGTATTTTGGAAGTAATGAACCATGTACATTAATACATCCTAATTTTGGTAATTCTAATATTTCTTTTGGAAGTATTTTTCCATATGCTACTACACAAATAACATCTGGATTTAAGCTTCTTATTTTCTCTATAATATCAGTATTTTGTCTTAATGTTTGTGGTTGATATACCGTTATTTTTTTTTCAATTGCAAATTCTTTAACAGGTGACATGACCATTTTCATACCTCTACCTTTTGGTCTGTCTGGATTTGTTACTACTGCTAGAATCTCATGACCTGCATTATATATATTCTCCAAACTTTCTTTAGCAAAATCTGGTGTACCCATAAAAACAATTTTCATATTTTTCTTCCTTTCCTAAACTCCTATTTTTCTGGCTCAATATATTCTAACGTTCCTGGTATTATTTTATCTATAAATACTTCTCCATTTAAATGATCTACTTCATGGCAAATTGCTTGTGCTAACAATTCTTTTGCTTTCACTCTTATCTTTTTTCCTTCTCGATTTGTATATTCTGCTGTTACTTCAGCTGGTCTAATTACTTTGGCAAACTCATTTGGAAAGCTTAAACACCCTTCATCTACCTCTTGTTCACCTTTTGTTTTTGTAATAACTGGATTTATCATTACTATTGGTCCATTATCATCGTAAAGATCTATTACAATAACTCTTTTTAGTATTCCGACTTGTACTGCTGCAAGACCAACTCCATTATATTTATGCATTGTTTCTATCATATCATCAATTAGTGTTTGTAATTTTTCGTCAATTTCTTCTATCTCTCTTGATTTCTTTTTTAGTATTTCATCATCTTTATATCTTAAGTTTCTAATTGCCATATTTTTTCTCCTTCCTTTATGCCATATTATTAGGATTAACATCAATTGAAATTCTTGTAGTTTTTAAATCCTTTTGATACATATCTTTTAAGCAATTATTTAAAATTTCATTTGCACATTTTGTAACATTTCCTTTTATAATAATACGATATCTATATCGATTTTGTATTTTGTCAATTGGTGCTGGCATAGGTGCAAATATTTTAAATTCTTTATCCATTTTATTTTTTAATGTTTCATATAAATTATTGCTTATTTGTTTTGCTTCTTTTTCTTTTAAACTATCTATACTAATTATTATTATATCGCTAAATGGTGGATATTTCAACTGTTTTCTCAATGCAATCTCAGTTTGATAAAATTTTTCATAATCTTGTAATCTAGCAGATTGTATAGTGAAATTTTCTGGATTATATGTTTGTATAATTACTTTACCTGGTAATTTTTCTCTTCCTGCTCTTCCGAGCTACTTGTGTTAAAATTTGAAATGTCTGCTCATTTGCTTTATAGCTATCTATATTTAATGAACTATCTGCTGCAATTACTCCAACTAGTGTTACATTTGGAAAATGATGTCCTTTCACAACCATTTGTGTTCCTATTAAAATATCTATATTTTCATCTTTAAATTTATTTAATATCTCTTCATGTGAATTTTTCTTAGTTACAGTATCTACATCCATTCTAATTGTTGTTGCTCCGTGGAAATTGTTTATGCACTTCTTGTTCTAACTTTTGAGTTCCTGTTCCAAAGTAGCGTATTTTATCACTATGGCATTCTGGGCATATTTTTACTACATCTTGTTGATAACCACAATAATGACATTTTAGTTTTTTCTCAAAACTATGATATGTAAGACTTATATCACAGTTTTTACACTTAACAGTATAACCACAATTTCTGCACATAATAAATGTAGAATATCCTCTTCGATTTAAAAATAAGATTGTTTGTCTTTTTTTCTTTATGTTGTTTTCTATTTCAGAATATAGTTTTCTACTAAGCATAGAACGATTTCCGATTTGCCAGTTCATCTTTTAAATCTATCAATGTAACCTCTGGCATAGAAGATTTATTTGCTCTTTTGGTTAATTGTAATAATTCTATATTGTTTAATGTTGTTGCATTATAATATGTATTTATATCTGGTGTTGCACTTCCTAACAAGAGAACACAATTATTTTGTTTTGCAATATATTTTGCCACTTGTTTTGCATCATATTTTGGGTTTGCTTCTGATTTATATGAGTTATCATGTTCCTCATCAATAATTATAATTCCTAAATCTTTTACTGGCGCAAATATAGCAGATCTTGCACCAATGATTATTTTTGCATTCCCCTCTTTTATTTTATTCCACTCATCATATCTTTCTCCAATCGATAATTTACTATGCAAAATTGCTATTTTTTCTTTTCCAAATCTAGAAATAAATCTATCTAACATTTGAGGTGTTAGTGATATTTCTGGCACTAATACAATTGCTGTTTTTTTATTTTCTATTACTTTTTGTATTAATTGCAAATATACTTCAGTCTTTCCGTGAACCTGTTACTCCATATAATAGAAACTCCCTAAATTCTTCTTTTCCTATTGATTTTTCTACTTTCATATATGCATCTTGCTGCTCTTGGCTTAATTTAAGAAATTTAGTTTTATCTACATCTTTATCTTTTAACGGATTTCTCTTTATAGTTTTTTCCACTAATTCCAAATAGCCATTTTTTATTAGTGTATTTACTATACTTCTTGAACAATCTGTGAGCATTTCTATTTCTGGTACTGTTGCTCCCTCATTATCTTTCACAAAATTAAGTACTTTTCTTTGTTTTTCTGATTTTATTTTACCTTCTTCTATATCAATTTCTATTTCTTCTATATCCTTTTTTAAGTATATAGTATTTATAATCTTGTTTTGTACTTTTATTTCTTTACTTCTAGTTCCTGGTGTTAGCATAAGTTTTATACAATCTGATACATTACAAAAATATTTTTTTGCCATCCATCTTGCAAGTTCAATTTGTTTATCAGTTATATTATCTTCTATCCTTATTATGTCTTTTACTTCATATTTAGACTTTTCTTTAATACCTACAACAAATGCTATTTCTGTTTTTCCACCTTTACCAAATGGCACAACTACTTTACTTCCTATTATGATAAGATCTTCTAAATTGTTTGGTATATTATAATCAAAGGTTCTATTTAATTTTTTTGCTGTTCTGTTTATTATTACTTCTGCTACCATTTTCTCTCCTACATAATTATCTTTATTTTATAGTATATCAAAGTTTTTTGCTAATTACAAGAAACTTTTAAGTCATTGTACTTAAGTATAAAAAATGCCACGGCTATCTTCGTGACATTTCTAATTTTCTCTCATCTTCTATTATTGTTTGAATAACATCAACTGTTTTTTCAAAATCATCATTTTTTATAACATAATCATATAGTTTAATTTTAGATTCTTCATATTCTAATCTACCAAGTCTTAATTCTAGTTGTTCCTCTGATAAATTGTCTCCTCTAGCAATTAATCTTCTTCTTAATTCTTCTTTTTCTACTTTCAAAAATATAGTAACTAACTTGGTTTCATTTTTTAATAATTTCATTAAATTTTCAGTTCCATTTACTTCTATATCTTTTACTATTATTTTTCCACTTTTAATTTTTTCATTCATTAATTTTTTAGATGTTCCATAATAATTTTCATGATGTACATCATACTCATAAAATTCATCATTTTTTATTTTTTCTTCGAATTCTGACTTTGTAATAAAATGATACTGTACTCCTTCTTCTTCTCCTTCACGGGGATTTCTCGATGTAAAAGATGGAAGAGTAATGAGATCTTCCATTCTTTTTATTAATTCTTTTTTTATCGTGTCTTTTCCTGCACCTGAAACTCCAGATAATATTACTAACATATTGTTACCTTCCCTTCTGCAATCTCATTTGCAGCTAATGTAACAGGAGACTCTTCTTTAACATCTGTTTTCGCTTCATCTCCTGCAGCAATTTGTCTTGCACGTCTTGCTGTTGCTATTACTAATTCATATCTATTATCAGCCTTTTCTAATAATTCTGATACACTTGGTTTTACCATCATTTTAAATCAACTCCTTAAATTTTATTTATTTTCCATAATTTGTTTATTTATTTCCTCTTGAGATATTGTTTTATCTATTCTACCACCAACTGTTTCTGGTTGTACAGCTGATAAAATAATATGTCCAGAATCCATTATTAATACTGCTCTTGTTCTTCTTCCATATGTAGCATCTACTGCTGTTTTGTCATCTTTTGCCTCTTGAATCATTCTTTTAATAGGTGCTGATTCTGGGCTTACTATAGCTACAATTCTTTCTGCTGAAACAATATTTCCAAATCCTATATTTACTAATTGCATAATATCAAATCCTTTCTATTCTATATTTTGAACTTGTTCTCTTATGTTTTCTATTTGTGTTTTTATTTCAATTACACCATTTGTAATATTTAAATTATTTGCTTTTGAACCAATTGTATTTGTTTCTCTATTCATTTCCTGAATAATAAAGTCTAATTTTTTTCCTATTGGTTCGTCAGAACTTAAGAGTTCTTTAAATTGTAATATATGACTATTTAATCTTGTTACCTCTTCTTCTATAGAACATTTATCAGCAAAAATAACTACTTCTTGTGCTAATCTATTTTTATCTATATCTTGTTCTTCTTTTAAAAGCTGTTTTATTCGTTCTTCTAATTTTACTACATATTCTTCAATAAGTCCAGTAGAAAGTTTAGATATTTCTTTTACCTTTTCATCTATCTGATTCAAACGTATTAATATATCTTCTGCCATTTTATTTCCTTCTATTGACCTCATTTGTATTAGTTTTTCTGTTGCTTGTTCTACTGTTTTTATTAATTCTTGTTTTATTGTTTCATCTTCTTGATCATTTTGTATCTCTAATACATCTGGATATTTTGCAATTTCATTTACTTGTATATCAGCTAATATATCCTCTTTTTGTGCTAATTCTTTTAGCTCTTTTATATACATTTTGGCTAATTCAGTATTTATTTTTATTTTTCTTCCTTCATTTGAATCGTTTTCAAAATTAATAAATACATCTATTTTTCCTCGTTTTATTTTAGAACTAATTTCTTTTTTTATACTTTCTTCTAGATAACTTATCTGTTTTGGCATTTTTACAGATATATCTAAATATTTGTGGTTGATACTTTTTATTTCAACTTGATATTTTCTTAAGTTTTCTTCTATGTTGGCTCTTCCATACCCAGTCATACTTTTAATCATTTTCTTTTCCCTCTTTTTTAGATTTATTTTTGCTTTTCCTTGCCTCTTTTTTTACAGGTTCTTCTTCTTTCACAATTTCTGGTATATCACTTAGCCCTTTCAAATAGCTTTTTCTTTCTTTAGTATAAATAATAATTGCTTTTAATACATAATAAATTGCAATTATATAAGAAGATGTTAATAGATAAACTCTAAAATCATATTTAAATAATGTAGTTATATGCATTATGGATAATGAATGTATTGATAAAACTATTAATTCTATTGCTGTTACTGCTATTTGTCCACTGTCTTTTTTATATGCTTCTTCTAATGCTAAGATTCCTAAAACTAGAAAAGTTCCTGAAAATACTTCTATATCTCCTGTTAATCTTTCAATATTCATTCTAGTGTATGCATAATTTAAAATCATAAAATAACACATAACTCCTATTGCTCTCAATATATTTTTAAATATTGTTTTCATTGTTTCCTCCTAATTTTCTAATTCGTACATTATAATACTCAAAACATTCAAAGCTACAGTTTCTGTTCTTAATATTCTCTTTCCCAATGTTATTGTAATAGCTCCATTTTCTTGTAACATTTTTATTTCTTCACTATCAATTCCACCTTCTGGACCAATAATTACTCCAATTTTTATTTCTCGATTATTATATTTTTGTTTTATTTTTTCTAATTCATTTTTCAAAGTGTTTTTATTTTCATTTTCATATGCTACCAATACTATATCATACTTATCAAATAAATTACAAACATTTTTTAGATTTATAATTTGATTTATATTAGGAATAATATTTCTACCACATTGTTTAGCTGCAACTTCTGAGATTTTTTGCCATCTATCTATTTTCTTTATTTTGTCCTTTTCATTTAATTTTACTACACATCTTTTCATTTCAATTGGTGTAATTTCATATACTCCTAATTCAACAGATTTTTGAATAATTAATTCCATCTTATCTGCTTTTGGTAATCCTTGCAAAATACTAACTTTTATATTAGATTCTACTTTATTTTCTATTTGCTCTTTTATTTTACATTCAATACAATTTTCTTCTATACTTATTATTTCTGATAAATAATCCTTTTTTGTGGAAGTATTACAAATCATTAATTCATTTCCAACTTTTTTTCTTAGTACATTTTTGATATGCTTTACATCTTGACCAATTATTTTTATTTTTTCGTCATTTACTTGTTCTTCAGTTACAAAAAATTTCGGCATACTTTTTCTCCTTTATACTTGCTTATTATATCATATTGTTATTTATTTTTCTATGCAAATTGTAAGTTTAAATTTATATTTTATCTCTAAATTTTCCTAACTAAAACTTAATTATTAATAAAACCTATATATTTCTATACAGGTTTCTACTTCTTATTATAATTTTATTAATAGTTTTCTGCTTTAATTTCAAAATATGCTTTTGGATGACTACATACTGGGCATATTTCTGGTGCTGACTTTCCAATTACTATATGTCCACAGTTTCTACACTTCCAAATTCTATCTCCGTCACGACTAAATACTAGTCCATCGTCTATGTTTTCTATTAATTTTTTATATCTTTTTTCATGTTCTTTTTCTATTTTTCCAACTTCAGTAAAAAGATAAGCAATATGGTCAAATCCCTCTTCTTTTGCTTCTTTTGCCATTCTATCATACATATCTGTCCATTCGTAGTTTTCTCCTTCTGCTGCAGCTTTTAGGTTTTCTAGTGTTGATTTCACTTCTCCACCTTGTAATAATTTAAACCACATTTTTGCATGTTCTTTTTCATTATCAGCTGTTTCTTGAAATATAGCTGCTATTTGCTCATATCCATCTTTTTTTGCCTTACTTGCAAAATATGTGTATTTGTTTCTTGCTTGTGACTCACCTGCAAATGCTTCCATTAAATTTTTTTCTGTTTTACTTCCTTTTAATTCCATACTAAAAATCCTCCTTTTGTTTTTGTAAATGATTATTCTAGATAATTATCTACCTTTTTTATAAATATCATATTTTCTATAATATTTACTATTCCATATATTACAATTGCTGTTCCTATTGTTTGAAGTAATGCCCCATTATTTACTAATACATACATTCCTGCAATAATCATTACAATAGCTAAAATTAATGTTGCTAACCATAATTTTGATTTATAGTCTTTCCATACAATAGATGTTTGTAAATTCATAATTCCACTATAAATAATCCAAATTGCTATTAAAACTCTAAAAGCTGATAATATAAAATCTGAACAATACATTATAACAATTCCTACAATTATTAATACTACTGCTATTGCTAGAACATAACTATCTTTATTTTCTGATGAAAAATAATCAATTATCTTTAGCACTCCCATTACCATAAATATAATTCCTAAAATTACTGCAACAGCTGATTTTATTGTTTCTGGTCTAGTAATTAAAAGGACACCAAATAGAACAAATATTACTGATATTATTATATCTGTCCATCCTGATTTTTTTAAAAAACTTTTCCACATAATAACTACCTTCTTTTCTTTTATTTTTTTACCATATTATCATAAAAATTTTAAATTGTACATAAATTAACAAATTTTTTTTACTTTTTTCTTTTTATACATGGATTGCCATATGCAACTACATTTGAAGGAATGTCTTTTGTAACAACACTGCCTGCCCCAATAGTAACATTATCTCCTATTGTAACTCCTGGAAGAACTACAACATTACCACCAAACCATACATTATTTCCAACTTTAATTGGTTTTGCATATTCTAATCCTTTATTTCTTAATTCGACTTCTATAGGATGTCCTGCTGTGTAAAAGCCACAATTTGGTCCTATAAATACATTATCTCCAAACTCTACTTTTGCACCATCTAATATAACGCAATTATGGTTCATATAAAAATTTTCTCCAATAAATATATTATACCCATAATCACAATAGAAATTAGATTCAATCAAAATATTTTCCCCTGTTTTCCCAAACAATTCTTTTATTATTGCTTTTCTTTCTTCTCTATTTGATGGTTTTATATTATTATACCTAAAGCATATATCTTTTGCCTTTTGCATTTCCTTTATTATTTCTTTATTATAGTTTGCATCATAAAGTTCTCCATTATCTCTTTTTTCTTTTTCTTCCATATTTCTCCCTTTCGTTTTCTAAAATATTTTCGGAATAAAAATCATAAGTCCAATTATAGCAGCACCTATTGCTACTATCAAAACTGCTCCTGCTGATATATCTTTTGCAATTTTAGCTTGTTCGTTTTTTGTTGGCATAATCATATCTACAACAGTTTCAATTGCTGTATTAAATAATTCTGCAGAAATTACAATAGAAAATAAAATTATACAAATAATCCATTCTATTTTATTAATTTTTAAAATAATACCTGCTATAATTACTAATACCATAATAGTTGCATGTATTTTAATATTTCTCTCATTTTTAAAAGAAGCCATAATACCTTCAATAGCATATTTAAAACTATTTATTATTTTTTTATTTTTCATCTTCTTTTTCTCTTTCTAATATAAATTTTTTTACTATACTTGTATATATAATCAAGTATGAAACCGATACAGTAAATCCAGCTAGTACATCGCTTGTGTAATGTACTCCTAAATATATTCTACTAATTCCAATACTTACAATTAATATACTTAGAACTATAATTAATGTAATTTTTAATTTTTTATTTTTTACTTTTTTATATATTAAATATATCAAAAATCCATAAAATGCTGCACTTATCATAGAATGTCCAGAAGGAAAGCTATATCCGTGTTTCATCAATTAATCTATAGTCTGTTGGCCTTGGCCTTTGCACAATATTTTTTAATATAATATTTAATAATGTACTTATTATTAAATTAACCCATATACTTAAACCTATTTTCTTATCTTTTATAAATAAAAATAAACATATACTCAAAAATATTAATACTTTAGCTCCTCCTAAATTGGTTATTACTTTTGTAATTGGAGTAACAAAATCAGATATTAAATATGTAGATATTATCTTATATCCTATAATATCTTTTCTCATAATTTCTTCTTCAAACACATCTTCTACTAATGCTAAAAAAATCACTATACTTATAAATAATATTATCCATTTGTAATTTTTAAAAATAAATTCTTTTGTTTTTTCTACTTTTTGTTTCATATTTTTTCCCTTTTTAATCAAATATAATTTTCTTTTCTTCTATATGTTCTTTAATAGATTCTGCTATTAATTCATGTCCTTTTTCATTTGGGTGTATTCCATCTTCACATAAATATTTATTATAATTTTTCTCTTCTAGAAATTTTGAAGTAATATCAATAATAGGAATATTATTTGTCAAGGCTAGTTTAAATACTTCAATATTATATCTCTCATGCCAATTTGTAATAAACTGTTTATCATTATTCATCCATTCCATAATATTATGTCCATTTAATCCTTTTGATATTTTTTCAAAATATCTTTTTGAATCAATTGGTGGTAATGATAATAATACAGGTGTTTTATCCATTTTCTTTATCTTTTCAATCAAATCTGTATAAAGCATTTTAAAATCTTCTATTGTACTATTTGGCTTGTGTATTCCTTTTGGATTTTCAGAAATTTCTTTCCAGTTGAAATCACAGTCATTTCCCCCAAATTCTAATACAACATATTTTCCCTTATTTTCTTTTATTATATCTATATTTTTTTCGAAACTTTTTTCCCCTGTACTTATAGTACTACCAAACTTTGCTTTGTTTTCTATTTCTATTCCTAATACTTCTTGACAAATATTAGAAAAATTATTTTTTGATACTCTATATTTTTCATTTTCAAAAATTACTCCTTTTAGTACAGAATCTCCAAAAGCACTTATTGTTGTCATTATTTTCCTCCTATTTTTATTTATCTAATCCTAATCTTTTTCTTTGAATTTTTGTATTAATTTCTGAAGAAACAGTAGTATTTCTAGTTTTTGGTGCTGTTTCATTTTCTTCCTCAATATATTTTAGTCTATTTCTAAATTCTCTAAAATTTTCTTTTTTATTTTTTTCTTCTTTGTTCTTGTTACCTTTACTTTTATCATTTGGTAACTTCCCATCTGATTTTAGTTTCAATTCCAATTGCTTAGCTTGAAAAATTTTATTTATTTTATACATAATTTTATTCCTCCCTATTTTAGCTTTTATTTATATTATGCTTTACAATTAGTTTTTATAAACAAAATAAGCTAAGAATGAAGTTAAATTATCTTTATTATTTTTTCTTTTTAATTTTTGCTATAAAGAAGCCTTCATATAAATCAGTTGGTGCCACACATAAACAACCTTTAATCTTTGTAGAAAGAATTGGTAAATCCTCCATATTCTTTATATTTATTGGTTCAATTTCTAGATTTTTTGTATTATTTAATATTTTATTTAAAATATCTTCATTTTCTTCTTGTAAAATTGAACAGGTAGAATATACCATTTCTTTTCCAGGTTTCAATATATTTACAGCTTTTTGTAATAATGTTAATTGAGATAAACTCGATTTCTTAATTAGTTTTTCAGTAAATGTTTTTTCTACATTTAAGTTTTCAATGTTTAATGTTCCACTCCCACTACATGGTGCATCTAAAAGTATTTTATCAAAAGAAAAGAAATCATCTATATATCTAGCATCTGTTCTCATTATATATACACAACTTGCTCCTTGTTTTTCTATATTATATTTTAACTTTTCTGCTCTTACAACATTCATTTCACATGCTGTAATATTTGCTTTATTGTTTGTCATTGCAGCTATTTGAGTTGTTTTTCCTCCAGGTGCTGCTGTCATATCTAATATATCAGTCTGTTCTTCTGGTTCTAATACAATAACTGGTAACATTGAAGACAAACTTTGAAGATAAATTTTTCCAGTTTTATAGATATCTAATTTTTGAATTTCGTTTTCTCTTAAATTTTCAATTATAAATGCATTCTCATTCCAGTCTACTTTACTATATTCAATATTTTTATTTTCTAATATATTTTTTATCTCATCATTATTGCTTTTTAACGTATTTACTCTAAACGTTACTTTTCTTTTTGCTTTATATCCTTCTATAATCTTTAATATTTCTTCTTTTTTGTATTGATTTTCTAATTTTTCTTTTAGAAATTCAGGTATTATTTTCATTTCACTTTGCATTTTATACCTCTATTCTTTTTTATATGTGCATATTATACTACTTTTAAATAAATTATACAAATTTTTTCCTTGCGATTTTTAGTTTTTTTATATATAATGTTTTTATATTAAAATTATAGGAGAATAACAATGGAACATTGGAGTATAGAAGATTATAAAAATTTTACAAATAAAACTGCTCATAAGAGTAAATATAGATCAAATAAGATTTCAATTGATGGTCATACTTTTGATAGTCAAAAAGAAGCCAATTATTATTGCGAACTAAAAATAAAATTGCAAGCAAAAGAAATTAATGGCTTTTGCTTGCAACCTACTTTTATTTTGGCTCCTGGTTTAAAATATAAAGCTGATTTTGTTGTATTTAATAAAGACAATTCTACTCAAGTAATTGATGTTAAAGGATTTAAAACCAAAGAATATATTGCTAAGAAAAAAGTTTTCGAAGATAAGTATAATTTAAAAATAACTGAAATTTAATTTTTAAAAAACTTATCAAATAACCCTTGAGATTGGTTGTTTTTCTTAGTCTTTGTCTTTGATTGTTTTTGTTTTGCTATTTTTTTCTTGTTATTCTTTTTATTTTCTACCTTTTCTTCTGCAATATCTTCATCTTCATAATCTTCTTGAAAATCCTCACTATACCCCTTAAAAAATCCTCTTAAAAACTCTTCTTTGCCCTCATCATCTTCTGACTCAGAATAATTATTTCTATAATCATTATAATAATCATCTTCATCATATTCATCATCATAATCATTATAATCATCATTTTCACCATAATTATCATAGTCATCATCATAGTCATATGATTCATCATCATAATTATAATCGTCTTCATCATCTTCGTAAAATTCATCTTCGTCATATTTTTTATTTTTCTTTTTGTTATTTTCTTTTTTTACAGCACTATGAACTTTTTTGTTTCCTTGTTTGCTGTTATGACGTTTTTGTTCTTCTTTTTCTTTATCTTTTCTGGTTATTTCATCATCATCTTCATCATATGATTCATCATTATAATCTAAATATCTATTAATACTTATCTCTTGTTTTTCTTTATTTTTACTATTTAAAAACATATCTGGTAAAAGTTCTGTATCATCTGTTTCTATTTCTTCTACTTTATAATCTGATAAATCTTTATTAAATTTCTCACTAACCTCTTCTTGGAATACATTATAAATGTTTTTTAATCCTTCTATTCTCCAATAGTTAGAATTTATCACTGTTCCCATATTAATTCTAGCACTTGTTATTTCTTCTTCTAAATATTTTTGTCTAGATTCAATGTCTCTTAAATAAGTTTTATTATATAATTCGTTATATGCCTTTTTAGTTGCTTTTCCCATTGTTTCTTTGATTATTAATTGATATAGATTATCAATTTGTTTAATATCTACTTCAAAGTTTTTACAAGCTTCTTCCATTAATTTTTCGTGCGTTCTTTTACCATTAATTGATGTCATTCTTTCATTATCTAGAAATCCAATAATATATTCTTTTTCTGCTCTTAAGAATGCTAATTTTACACTAGCATCTCTTAGTAATTTTTCTGCTTTTCCTAATTTTATATTTTCGTTATTTAAATCATTTAAAAGTTTTTTCATTCTTTCATAAGTACTAAGATATAATTCTGCTTCTTTCTGAGCAATTAGCATTCTTGTATTGACAGCTAATGATATTGCTTGATCATAAAATGCTACCTTTTCGCTTTTTCCGTTTTTTATCATTATGTTTATTATTTCTTGTATATCTTGTTCTTTATCACAATTCATAAAATCTTTAATCTTTTTTACATCTTTTACATCTATTTGATTAAACATTTGATTAGCATTATCTATATTGTTCATATGGTTTGTTTCTGCTGCTCTTCTAATTCTTGTAAACTTATTTCTTTCTTTTTGTCTTTGAGTAAAAATAACTAAAGATTTTACATATTTTTCTCTTAAATCTTTTAATTTTTCATTATTTTCATCCATTATTCCTTCTATTTTTTGTAATTTAGTATCTAAGGTATTTGGATTTTCTCCTAAATCATTAAAAAATACATTTCTTGCATTTTCTAATTCTAGATTTGACTTGTGTAATTCTGCTTGATCGTTTTGAATTTCTTCAATTTCTTTTGCTACCTCATCAAATTTTACAATTACCTTTTCTTCTTCTTCTACTACTTTTTGATATTCTTTTACTGCTTCTAACATTTTACAGTAATTTTCATAGTTTAATTTTAAGTTGTTTTCTTTAGTAAACCCGAAAATTTTTTCAAAATATCTTTCTAAGACAATTGCACTTCTCTCATACATTGTGAAACCTCCAAAATTCTACTTTTTTCCCTATTATACATAAAATAATAAAAAAAGTCTAGTATTAACTAAACTTTTTTTATTTTATATTAAACTTTTTTATTTAATAATTTCATTTTTGCTATATTCTTCTGGTTTTAACCCTAATCTTGTTTTTGTATAATCATTCCTTTTATTTTGTCTTTTATTCTTCTTTTTTTCTTATATTAATGCTAGGTTTCTTAATTTCTATATTACTTTTTCCTATTTCAAAAAATGCGTTCAAAGTCTTTATCATTATTTCTTTACTTTCTTGGTCAAGATGTTTATAAGTTGTTAGCATTGCCTTTGCACTTGCAAACCATTTACTACTAATTTCAGACAAAGTCTGTGCCTTTGTTGCATTTAATATTTCAAATAATGTGTCAACAAATTCCTCTCTTTGTTTTGGGCTGACTTCTTTTAACCAATCCGTAATTGTTTTATCTATAAATTCACTTGAATTAGTTAATTCATCTTTTACAAAACTATCAGCTAATACTTGCCATGTATATAAATCATGTTGCATTATTCCGAGTTTGTGTACTTTTCAAAATAATTGTTTCTTCTTCATGATTTAAAAGTCTTCCAATTATTGAAGTTTGTGGTATGTAAGTGTGAACTCTATCTATTATTTCTTTATATTGTTCGCTATTTACTACTTCATCACAAAATCCTGGTCCATCATTATTATAGACATTAATTATTTTATCTTTGACATGTTTGTTACAAAATGCTGCTGCATATACTGCAAGGTTTCCTCCTTTTGAATGTCCACCAACACGAATTCTATTTTTATATTTTTTTGCTACACTTTCTAAATAATTTACTGCATCTGTTTGGGCTGGAACTAATTTACTAAAACTCATATTAAAATCTTCTTTCCATCCAACTATTGTATTATCTGTTCCTCTATAAGCTACATAAATTGTCTTATCTTGCATAATAATTGTAATAGCAGAAAATTGTTTTTCTTGAATAGGATCAACTTTGTTTATATAATTTGTTAATTTCATATTTCCAAATCTTATACTATTTGCAAGTACTGGAAATAAATCTATATCCTCTTTTTGTAATATTCTTCCTGTTGTTCCTATTTTTTTATATCTTTTATATACTTCTTTTATTGTAATTTCCTCATCTTCATTTATCAATCCATCTAGTGGAAAATAAGATAAACGTGCTAATATTAAATTGTCTATTTCATTAAATTCTACTTTTTCTAATTCTATATCTCTCCATTGAATATAATCAAATATATTTGCCATTTATTCTTCCTTCTTTCCTATTTACATCTATTATTAATAAAATTTATTATTTGATTAGCTAATATTTCTTCTTTTTCATTATATCTATGATTTGCTCCATCTATATAATCTATATCTTTTTCACTATTTGCTATTATATTATTAAGATTTGTTACTAATTCATCTGCTTTTTGTAAAATCATCTCATTTTTGTTTCCCCATCTCATAAATAAAGGTACCTCAATATTATTTAGTTTTTCTAAATTTTTATCCTTTTCATATTGTGCAAAATTAATTTGTTCATTATCCCTCGTATATCTTAGAAATGCTTTTACACTAATTGGATGGATAAATGCTTCTTTTGGCATTAAGTCATATATTTTATTGTTTTCTTCCTTTTCTTTTGCTAATTGCATATAACTCTCATAATTTTCTCCTAAATATGTTTTTATTGCTGTTGGTATATCTATTAATGATAATAATATTATCCCTTTAATATATTTTAATAATTCTTCTTCTCCTTCATCCTTTAATTCATTATACATATATACAATTTTTGTACAACCTAAACTGTGCCCTTGTAAATATATTTCTTTATATCCTAATTCTTTTAATTTAATTATTGCCCCTACTATATCTTCATAACCTTCTAATACATCTTCATAAGAAGTTCCTACAAGGATTTTTTCTTTTTCCCCATCTATAGTTTTATTTGCGTATTTTACAAGTTCACTTCCTCTATTATTAAAACAAAAATAGTCAATTTCATTTTTATTTGCATACTCTGCAATTACAGTATCTCTCTTTTTAAAACAGTTACTACTCATTCCATGTACAGCTAAAATTACTCTTTGGTTATTCTCCTTTGCTTCATATAAAAAACCATTCAATAAAATACTGTCTGTTGCTAAAAAATCTATTCTTTTCATAGTTTTCTCCTTTCTGAACTTATTATAAACTAAGTATTATTTTTTTTCAATTATTTTTCTACAATCTTTTTATAATAAAAATAGAGATGATTATAATATTTTCATCTCCTAAAAAACTATAAAAATAGAGCAAATCTGTAAGCCGGATTCTGTCTTTTAAAATAGTCATTTATCTAGAATAGATATTGCTATCTATTTCAAGCCACTCAAAGAGATTTTAAGAAACAGCTTTTAAGAGCTCTTAGCTGTCTTCTCTCTAAGGTGTTGCTCCAGATGGGGTTTACACTGACCCATTATATCACTATAATGGCGGTGAGCTCTTACCACACCTTTTCACCCTTACCTTTAAAAGGCGGTTATTTTCTGTTGCACTTTCCTTAAGGTCACCCTCACTAGACGTTATCTAGCATCTTTGCTCTATGGAGTCCGGACTTTCCTCTCGTAGTTCCTTTCGGAATTTACCAGCGACTATTCAATTTACTCTTGTTTTTTATTATAACACATATTTGTTTTTTTCTCAACGAAAATATTACAAATTATCTATCTCTTCTAATATATGTTTATATTTTATTAAGAAAACTGCTTCGTCTTTTACTTCTACTGCATTTTGCAATTCATTTATCATCACATAAGTTTTACTAATTATATATTGTTTATTAGAATCAATATTTGTATTGCTTAATAATTTTGAATATACATCAACTGCTTGTTTCACATCTTTAGATATTTGTGTCCAATCTTTAGAATCTAATTTTGAATAAGCTTTAAATATATTTGCTTTTGTTTCTATTGTTACTTTCTTTACTTCATCTTTTGTTGTATTTTCTATAAACTTTGGTATATAGTCATAAAGCTTAGATAATTGATTTAATGTTTCTTCTTTTTTATTTTGATTTACCACTATTGTTAAATTATCAAATTCCTTATTAAATCCCAAAATATCTTCTTTTGCAATATCTAATTTATATAAATCCAAAGTAATTGTAGGAATAGAAGAATACAATGTTTCTACTTCAGTTTTTACATTTGTCCAATCTATTTTTTCTGAGTTTACTAACACACCTTCTGATTCTAAATTGAATTTTTTGCCTTGATTACTATTACTATTATTATTACTACTTGCAGAACCACCAGAAGTATTAGAGGTTGATTGATTGTTACTAGCACCATGTCCTCCTTCTTCTCCCGATGAGCTAACAGATTCTGGAGTTGAAGCTGAGTTAGCTTGTGAATCTTGTTTGGTATTATTATCAGAAGATCCCTGATTCTTTGTTTGCTTTGATACATTACTTACTGATATATGATAATTTCTAGTTTCTATATTATTCATTTCATTTAATAAATCAACTATCTTGTCTTCTAAAAAATCAATTTCGGAAATTTCCTTTTCATTATTCTCTTTTTGATTTCCTTTGCTTACATTTGCATATAAAGTGATAGATAATATAATAATTACGATAATTAAAAAACAAAATGATATTTTTCTGAATTTTTTCAAAGTATAACCTCCATTATTTTTCTATTTTTTCTAGTATTTACATTTTTATTTTAGTTTATTCCTAGTATAAATTTATATATATTTTTTTATAATAAATATAAAGAAAATTTAGGAGATTAAAATGATTGCAACTGTTAATTTATATAGTAACAAAAAAGGTGAGTTAAATAAATTTTTAAGTCATTTTTACAATACAAATTTGGATATTAATAATCATTTAAAATGGGAAAAAAAATATGAAAATCCAGTAGAATTAGCAGATTTAATTGGTACTTTTATTGATAATTCAGATGACTATTCTTTTAATATGTGGATTAGTTTAGATAAAGATATTTTTATTAAGATAACAGATGAAAATGCTGATGAAATTATTCGTTATCTTTATGAAAGGTTTCCTTATTAATAATTCTATTTTTTATATTTTTTTAATTTTTCTAAAATTAGTAATTTTAAAATGGATGTTAATGCAAAAAGAGCATTACTATTTTCTAGCATATTTTTATATAGCTACTTAGTAATTGCTCTACTTTTTTTACTTTTTTATTTTATTATTCTTTTTCGTCATCTTTTTTATCTTTCTTGCTTTCTTCTTTCTTATCATCTTTTGTTTTTACATCTGATTCTACTTCAACTGTCTTTTCTAAATTTGATTTTTCATCTTTTTCATCTTTTTCATCTTTTTCATCTTTTACTTCTTCTACTTCAATTTCTTCTATAATTTCTACTTCTTTTGCTTGCTCTGTTTCTAATTTCTCCCCACAATTTGGACAGAATTTCACTTCTTTTTCTATCTCAGCATAACATTTTGGACATTGTTTTTTATTGTTTAACTCTAAACATTGTTTTAATAAGCTATCTATCTCATCACTAAGAACATCTATTTTTGTACATTTTTCTTCTAATTCATTTTCAATAGACATTTCATCTTCTCTTATATGTTTTTCATATACTTTTTTTCCTATTTCTTCGTAAATATCGTTTACTTGTGTTCTTAACTCACTTATTTTTAATTTCATTTTTGTCTCTTTTGCTATCTTTCCTGTTTTATCTGCTGTTATTTTGTATGCCTCAGACGCCTTCTTTCCTAACTTATCAAAAAATTCCATAATATCTCTTCCTTCCTTTTTATATTATTTTTTATTATTTGAAAACTTCATAATAATTATTCACTTTTTTTATCTCTTGTCATTAGGTTCTTTACAGCTTTTTCAGGCTCTAACTTACCATATATTACTTCATATACTGTTTCTATAATTGGCATATAGACATCATTTTTCTTTCCTAATTCATATGCCACATCTATATTATCAATACTTTCTATTACCATTCCTACTTCTTTTTTAGCCTCTTCTAATGTTTTTCCTTCTCCAATTAATTTTCCGGCTTTTCTGTTTCTACTGTGTTCACTAAGACATGTTACTATTAAATCTCCTAACCCACTTAAGCCATAGAAAGTTTCCTTTTTACCTCCTAATTTTTCACCAAGTCTTGCTATTTCTGTAAGTCCCCTTGTAATAAGTGCAGCAAAACTATTATCACCTAATCCAATTCCTGCTGCTACTCCAGCACAAAACGCAATAATATTTTTTAGGGCTCCTCCTAATTCAACACCTTTTACATCAGTTGATGTATAAATTCTCATCTTTTCTGTCATAAATGTATTTTGTACTAAATCTAATACTTCTTCATGTTCTGATGCAACTACTAATACTGTTGGAACTGCAATTGAAACTTCCTCTGCATGGCTTGGACCTGATAAAACTCCTATTTTAACTGTTGGTAGTTCTTCTTTTATTACTTCATCCAATGTTTTTAAACTGTCTTTTTCAAATCCCTTTGAACATATAATAACCGGCTTATCTTGTACATATTGCTTATATTGTTTAAATATTGACCTTGTGAATTTTGAAGGTGTTACATGTAAAATGAATTCTGCATCTTTTATAACAGGTTCGAATTCTGTTAAACACTCTATATTTTCTGGTATTTCTATATTAGGTAAAAATTTACACTTTTTTTCTTCATTTATTAATCGTTTTTCTTCTTCTTCATAAGACCAAATCTTTACATTATTACCATTTTTAGCTAAGTGTATTGCTAATGCTACTCCCCAACTTCCACTTCCTATAATTGCTACATTTCTCATAATATTCTCTCCTTTGTTTAAATATATGCTACCTCTATTACATTAACTACTAAAAATATGAAAGCTTTACTTTTTTAAATTCAATTTATTTTCTGTTCCACTTAATATTCTTTTTATATTACTTCTGTGGTTATATAATACTATTACTGCTAATATTACACTATATATAAAATATACACTTCCTCTTTTCCCTTCTGTTAATACTGTGTAATTATCATTAATAAATAATGTCAATACTGGAAATAATACAGCTGCTGAAACTGAACCTAAAGATACTATTTTTGTTAATATCATTAATACTAGTGCAAATACTAAACAAATCAATCCAATTTGCCAATTGCTCATAAGGATTACCCCAAGTGATGTTGCGACTCCTTTTCCTCCTTTGAACTGAAAAAATATTGGGAATGTATGGCCAACAACAACTGCAATACCTGCAACTTGAATTAATAATTCTTTATTAACTCCTTCTACCATATTTCCTACGATGATTGCAATAGCTATTGAAACTACTCCTTTTAACACATCACAAACAAGAGTTAATGCTGCTGCTCTTTTTCCTACAGAACGTAACATATTAGTACTTCCTGCATTTCCACTTCCTTTTTCTCTTATATCAAATCCAGCCATTTTTTTACTAAATATGACTGAAAAATTAACACTTCCTATTAAGTAGGCTATAATTGCCATTATTACATATGTAACTATCATCTTTTAAAAACCTCCCTTTTGAACTTCTTTTTCTGTTTTCTCTCTTGCTATCATTCTTACTGGTGTTCCTTCTAGTCCAAATTCCTTTCTTATTTGATTTACTAAATATCTTTCATATGAAAAATGAAATAAATCTTTGCTATTTACAAATATAACAAATGTTGGTGGCTTACTAGAAACCTGTGTTCCATAAAATATTTTTAACCTTTTTCCTTTATCTGTTGGTGGCTGAACAATCGCTATTGCTTCATTAATTACTTGATTTAATACTGATGTTGATATCCTCATACTATTTTGAGCAGCAACATGATTTATCATATCAAATAATTTATTTACTCTCTGTCCAGTTTTTGCAGATATAAATATAATTGGAGCATAAGATAAGTACTTTAATTTATCATATACTTCTTTCTTATATTTTTCCAAGGTTCCTGTTTCTTTTTCTACAGCATCCCATTTATTAACTACAATAATAACACCTTTACCTGCTTCATGTGCTTCTCCTGCGATTTTAGCATCTTGATCTGTTACTCCTTGAACTGCATCTATCATCATTAAACATACATCTGCTCTTTCTATTGCAAGTAAAGTTCTCATTATACTAAACTTTTCTATAGATTCTTTTATTTTGCTTTTCTTTCTTACTCCAGCAGTATCAATTAGTACATATTTTCCTGTTTCATTTTCAAATTCTGTATCTATAGCATCACGTGTTGTTCCTGCAATATCACTTACTATTGCTCTATTTTGACCTAGAATTTTATTAATTAATGATGATTTTCCTACATTTGGTTTTCCTATAACTGCTACTTTTATTTTATTATCTTCTTCATCATTTTTTGTATCTTTTGGAAAACTTTCATAAATTTTATCTAATACATCTCCTATCCCTATTGCATTTGCTGCAGATATAGGATATGGTTCTCCAATTCCTAAATTATAAAACTCATATATTTCTTGTTTATCCTTTTCAAAATTATCAGCTTTATTACATACTAAAACAATTGGCTTCCCTGATTTTTTTAACATTAATGCTATTTCTCTATCAGCTGGTGTTATTCCTTGTCTTATATCTGTTAAGAACAATATTACATCTGCCATTGCTATTGCTAGATTTGCTTGTTCTCTCATTTGAGAAAGAATAATATCTTCTGAATCTGGTTCAATTCCACCTGTATCTATCAAAGTAAAATTTCTTCCTCTCCAATTCGTTTTTGCATATATTCTATCCCTTGTTACTCCTGGTGTATCTTGTACAATTGATATTCTACTACCTGCCAAATAGTTAAAAATTGTTGACTTTCCTACATTTGGCTTTCCGGATAATTGCTACTATTGGTTCTGACATTTTATTTTTCTCCCTTTTTGCATTTGATAGGTATAGTATATCATACTTACTTAAAAAATAACAAGAGGTTGACTAAATTTATCAACCTCTTTTATAATTTTAAAGTTCTATATTTTTGCTATACCACCAATAATTTTGCTTTCTTCAGCAACTGATAACCATTTAGTTCCTCCTGATACTACAACCATATCTCCTTTTTCTAAGATATTTTTTGCTTTTAATTTTTCAATTCCTTCTTCTACAATATGATCTATTGTATCTTTCTTTTCTACATATATTGGTGTTACATTCCATGCAATTGCTAATTGATTAAATGTTCTTCTATTATCTGTGATTGCTAAAATAGGGCATCCTACACCTAATCCAGCTAGTTTTCTTGCTGAATCTCCTGTGTGTGTATAACATACAATAGCATCTGCATTTAAATTCATAGCCATAACAGATGTAGAATATGCTATTTTGCTTTCAAGATCATTTATTTCTATATTGTCATTGTTTCTAAATCTTTTCCAGTAATCAATATCACCTTCAACGCGATTAGCTATTTTTACCATTGTTTCAACACATTCAACAGGGAATTTTCCCATTGCACATTCTCCTGATAACATTACAGCACTTGTTCTATCATAAATAGCATTTGCTACGTCACTTGCTTCTGCTCTTGTTGGTAATGGATTGAATGTCATAGATTCTAACATTTGTGTAGCAGTAATGGCTGGTTTGCTAGCTTTATTAGATAATTTTATAAATCTTTTTTGCATAACTGGTGGTTCTGTAAAATCTGTTTCAGTAGCCATGTCTCCACGAGCAATCATTTGAACATCTGCATTATCAACTATTTCTTGCATATGTTCTAATCCTTCTACATTTTCTACTTTAGTTATAATTTTAATATCTTTTCCACCATTTTCATCTAGTACTTTTCTTACTTGGTCAATATCATCTTTGTTTCTTGTAAATGACATTGCAACATAATCATAACCATGTTCACAAGCTGTTTTTAAATCTTGTATATCTTTTTCTTTTAATGCTGGTAATCTTACAGCTGTTCCTGGTAAGTTAATAGTTTTTCTACTTCCAAGTCCATTTCCATGTACTACTTTACAAACTATGTCTTTATCAACAATTTCTTCTACTACTAATTCAATCGCACCATCATCAATTAAAACTTTGCTTCCTGGTTTTATATCTTTATATAATTCTTTATATGATACTGATACCTTTTCTTTATCTCCAAGTATATCTTCATTTACTAAAGTAAATTTTTGTCCATCTTCTAGTTTAATCTTTTCATTTTTTCCAGTAACTAACATACCTGTTCTTATTTCAGGTCCTTGCATATCCAAAAGTAATGCTACTGGAATGTCCATTTTTTCTCTTAATTTTAGGATAGTTTCTGTTTTTTCAGCTTGCTCATCCCAACTTCCGTGTGAATAATTAATTCTTGTTACATTTAGTCCTGCATTAAATAATTCTTCTAATCTGTTTTCACTTGCAGGTCCTATTGTTCCTACTATTTTTGTTTTTCTTAAATTTGATTTCATTATAAATTTCCTCCCTTAATTAACGCTAGTTTTTATTATAACACAGCATTTTAATAAAATTCAACATTTTTCGATAAATTTTAACTTTTTTATTAATATAACTCAATTATTGCATGTAATTCTTCTTCATTTTCACTTTCTATTACTATAATATGTTTTTCTTGTTCTTTTGTATATTTACAATTCAATATGTCTCCGAAGTTTTATTTCTTTTTTATATGTTATTCTAACATTATCAAATGGTCTTTTCGCATATACATCTTCTGGTAAAGCTTCATATGCTAAATCTAAGTAATATAAATTATGCATATGTTTATTTAAATCAATATCTTTTCTAATTACTTTATATTTAATGTTAGAAATAAATTTAGTTGGTATTTTTATTTTATCCAATTTTTCATCAAGAAATACACTTTTTTCTTCTGGTTTGTATTTTTCTATCAATTCTTCTGTTAATCTGACCATTTTTCTTTTCTCTATATTTAATAATGTCCATTTAGAAGTGGCAATAATGCACAACTCATTATTTTCATCATAAATTTCATAGTCACGATATGTGAAAAATTTATTCATATTTCTTCCCCAAGTTTTAACTTGTAATGTTTGTCCATAAGTTGGTCTTTTTATTACTTCTAATTTCCAGTCTAATAATACCCAAGCTATTTTAGTTTTAACAGTTTCATTAGCTCCAAATCCGACATAGTCTGATTGATATCCTGCTATATTTTCTAATATTTCTAAAATTGCTCTATTTTTTATTTTATTTTGTTTTCCGATGTCCTTTAATGACATTTTAAAATTTTCAGTATATATCATTTTTTCTCCTTGTTACTACTTTAAATATTTTAATATCCTGGTTTTTCTAATAACTTAAACATATTCTTTTTATATTCTTCTACTCCAGGTTGATTAAAAGGATTTACTCCTAATATCATTCCTGACATAGCACATGCCTTTTCAAAGAAATATATTAACTCTCCTAAATTTTCCTCATCTAACTGTTTCATACTAATCATGATATTAGGAACTTCTCCTGTTACATGTGCTTTTATTGTTCCTTCCATTGCCTTTTTATTTACATAATCTAGAGTTTTTCCTGCTAAATAATTTAGGCCATCTAAATTATCATCATCTGGATTTATTGTTATATCTGACTTTGGTTCTTCTATTGAAATTACAGTTTCAAACAAGTTTCTTCTTCCTTCTTGAATATATTGTCCCATAGAATGTAAATCTGTTGTATTTTCTATCCCTGTTGGAAAAATTCCTTTTTTGTCTTTTCCTTCGCTCTCACCAAATAACTGCTTCCACCATTCTGTAAAGTAATGCATTTTTGGTTCATAATTCACAAGTATTTCTATATCTTTATTTGAATTATATAAAATATTTCTTGCTACTGCATATTTATAACATTCATTATATTTTAAATTTGAATCATCATATCTTTCTTTAGCTATTCTAGCACCTTCCATTAATTTATCAATATCAATTCCTGCTGTTGCTATTGGAAGTAATCCTACTGCTGTTAACACAGAATACCTTCCTCCTACGTTATCTGGTACTACAAACTGTTCATATCCTTCATTTTGTGCAAGTGTCTTTAATGCTCCTTTTTCTTTATCTGTTGTAGCATAAATTCTACTTCTTGCTTCATCAATTCCATATTTATTTTCTAGAATTTCTCTAAAAATTCTAAATGCTATTGCTGGTTCTGTGGTTGTTCCTGATTTTGATATTACATTAATCGAAAAATCTTTATCTCCTATATATTCAATTAATTCATTTATATAATTTGAACTTAAATTATTTCCTACATATAAAATTTGTGGGTACTTTCTTTGACTATTTTGTAATATATTATTAAAGCTGCTTGTTAATGTTTCTATAACTGCTCTTGCACCTAAATATGAGCCTCCTATACCTATTACAATCAATATATCTGATTCATTTTCTATCTTTTTTGCTGCTTTTTTTATTCTTTTAAATTCTTCTTTATCATAATTAGTTGGTAATTCTAACCACCCCACAAAATCTTTTTCATCATTTGCTCTTCTATGCAAATCTTTATGTATATTTTCTACTTGCTCCTTGTATTCCATTATGTTTTTTTGCGTTATTCCACTATTTTCCAAATTCAGACTAATTTGTCCCATAATCATACCTCACTTTTTTATTTTTTCTATTCAATGAATACATTATATACAAGTTATTTTTATAATTCAAGTGTTATTTTTATTTTATATTTAATAATCTTTCACTGGTATTTTTAATAAATAATACCAAAAAAATGAAACGTTTTGCATATTGCATTATAACGCTTCATTTATAACTTTTGCTAAATACTTCATACTTGTTAAACATTGATCTAATGTATTTCCTGTTGCTCCTACCTCTATTATACTTGCATATTTTCCAGTATGTTGATTATATCTCGATTTTGTTAACATTATTGGCTTAAATAAACCGTGGATACATTTCTTCTGCTTTTTCTTGTATTTTTACTGCAAATTTCAAGTTTTGATTCCAATTTGGATGCCATAATCCTCCTTGATTTGTTCCTATTACAAACATTATTTGTGCTGCTTCATCTGTGTCCCCTATTTTTACAGTTGGAGCATAATCACTTCTACTTCCAACAGCATCTCTATGTACATCTATTATAATATCTGATGGATTAGTACTTAATATATTTTCTACTGTAGCAAGTGATCTTGTATATGATCCATTATATGCTGGATAATCATGATAATTAGTATTATGTATTACATTATAATTATATTGTTTTAATTGATTCTCTAATTCTGTTCCTACTCTTACTACTGTAAAATTCAAATCAGTTGTTCTATATGTCCCTGTAGGTGTATATTGATATTTTTCACTTGAAGTATAACTTTCACAGCTATGTGTATGAAATAACACTATATTTTTATTTTCTACTGTTATATCTGGTTTTAACATTTCTTCTGTTAAATTGTAATCTGTTTCATTTTTTATTTTTACTTTCCCATACATAGAATTGCTATTTTCTTTTATTGGGTTATTTGTAATTACTTCTGTTGTTAATCCTGTTTTAGCTAGTTGTATTTCATTATCCTCTTGGTTGTTGTTTGTTTTTTCATCATCTTTTTGATTATCCTCTTGATTACTATTTGTCTCTTGTTTTGCCATTTCTAATTCTTTTTCTTCTATTTCTTCGGTTCCTCTTATTGAACCTATTTGTGTTTTTAACATTGTTTGAAAAATATCTATATTTTCTTTTTTATCATCTTCATTAGCTATATTTTTATATTCTTGATTTACACTTGAGATAGTAGGCATTGACTGTTCTAAACACGACAACATACTATTTTGCGATAAATCAACTATTTTCGTTTTTAGTTTTTGTATAAGCTTTTGTTCTTCCTTATTTTCTTCATATGTAGTTTTGCCAAAGTTTTTACTAATAAATATTATTAGTATTATTGTTAATGATATTCCTATTAAATATTTTATAATATCTTTCATTTTTAATACAGTAACATTAAACATTTTCTCTCCTTGTCCTAATCTTTCTTATATCTATATATATTCATGTTTATGTATTAATATTACAACAAATAAAAAATTCGATATAAAAATACCGAATTTCTTTATTTAAATTTTCCAGATTAAACTTTTTTCCAAAACCAATCTAAACTATTATCTATACTTTTCTTACCTGTTGCTTTTGCTTCAATATCATCTACCCATAAATATGAGAAGAATGTTATTAATACAAATATGAAATCAATTACTATACATCTTGATAATGTTGGTAATAAATATCTGTATTCTTCTGCTAACGTTGCTACTTGTGCTACATGTATTATTAATAATATCAAATATGCAAATAGTGTAATTGCTGTAATATAGCTTTTTTTGATTTCTTGAGATAAAAATATTAGTAATACAGTTGCTGCTAGTAGTAGTAACAAAGTAAGTGGACTTGATATATCAAATATAAACATGTTTATCCCTCCATTTTTCTTTAGTTTCTCATTTTTATAATTTAATATTATCATTAATTGTAATTTAAATCAATGCTTTTTTTATTATTTTTTATTACATTTTTATTACATGATTACTTCATATTAATAGTACTAATATTATTTTAATTTAGATTCAATTAGAGTAGCAATTTCTTTTGCTTTTTTTGTTATGTATTTCTGGTCTTCCCCTTCTATCATAACTCTTACTAATGGTTCTGTTCCTGAAGGCCTGATTAAAACCCTACCATTTCCTGCAAACTCTTTTTCTAATTTTTCTATAGCACTTTTTATATCTTTATCTTTTTCATAATCATATTTTTTATTACTATTTACTTTTGCATTAATAAGTACTTGTGGATATAGTTTCACCATATTTCCTAATTCTGATGCTTTTTTTCCTTCTTCTAATATTGCTTTTATTAACATTAAAGATGTTAGTATTCCATCTCCTGTAGGATTATAATCTAATAGAATTACATGTCCAGATTGTTCTCCACCTATATTAAATCCATCTTTTAACATTTCTTCTAAAACATATCTATCTCCTACTTTGGTTTGTAACAATTCTAGACCATTATCTCTTGCATACTTATTTAATCCTAAATTACTCATAACAGTTGCTACTATTGTATCTTTACTTAGTTTTCCTTTTTTTCTTAAACTTTGTGAAATAATAGCTAGTAATTTATCTCCATCTATTGTGTTTCCTTTTTCATCAACTGCTAAACATCTGTCACCATCACCATCATATGCAACGCCAAGGCTTAGTTTATTTTCCACTACAAACTTTTTTAGTCCTTCTAGATGTGTTGAACCACAATTTTCATTTATATTTATTCCATCTGGATTATTGTTTATTATTTTATATTTTATTCCTAATGCTTTAAATACCTTTTCTGCTACAACTGAGGTTGCACCATTTGCAGTGTCTATTCCTACCACAAAGTCATCATTATTATATTTTTCTATCTCATCATCAAAGTTTTTTCTGAAGAAATATACATACTCTTCTATTAAATCTAAACAATATTCTGAAACCCCTATTTCATCATTTACTGCTCTTAATTTATCTAATTTTCCGAGATTCCATTACTTCTTCTATTTCTTCTTCTAAACTATCTGGTATTTTTGTTCCTTTGTTACTAAAATATTTAATACCATTAAATTCATATGTATTATGTGATGCAGAAATTACAACACTTGCATCTGCTTTTAGTTTTCTAGTTAAATATGCAACTGCTGGTGTTGGTATTACTCCTAATAGTTTTACATTTGCACCATAACTTAAAAATCCAGCTACCATTGCACTTTCTATCAATGTCCCAGATATACGTGTATCTCTTCCTATTAAAATAGTAGGTGCATGGTCAGTATGTTTTGATAATACATATGCTCCTGCCTTTGCTACTTTATACACTAATTCTGGTGTTAATTCTGTATTGGCTATTCTTCTTATACCATCAGTCCCAAAATATTTTCTCATAATTTTTACTTCCTTCCTTATTGATGCTCTATTTTTTAAAGATACCTTTTAACCTTTTATTTACTGAGTCACCTTTAGTTAATTCAACTTTTTCTTTAAATGTTAATTCTATTTTATGTGGTTCTTCTATTTCTATTCTTTTATTCTCTAGAATCATTTTTGGATTAACAGTTGTTAATTCTTCTACTTTTTTTGTTCCTACTAAATCATTTAATTCTTTTATTATTTTTGGTATTTCTGGGTAAATTGTATTTTTCCTATGGACATCTGACCCAAAAAAATGTATCATATTATTTTCTAAAAATCTTTTTACTATAATTTGTGCTTTTGTTCCATATTGCCCTATAACACTTCCATAATTTGCTTGCATTAATACCCCTTTTTGTATTAATTCATATATTAATTCTGGTTGTTTTTGCACAAAACTATATCTTTCTGGATGAGCTAAAATTGGTAAAAGTTTATGTTCTTGCATTTCATATACTATATCATATAGGTTTAGTGGCTGTGCATTTAATGGCATTTCAAATAACACGTAATTGGTGTCATTTAATGTAGTTGCTTTTTCTTCTTTTAAAAATTCTATAATGTTCTCTGACATATAAATTTCATTTCCTAAATATAGTTTTATTCCTACATCTTGTTTTTCCAAATTTTCATTAATTGCATTCAACCATACTTCTCTTTCTGGTTTACTTACTTCATAATATCCATCCATATAATGTGATGTAGATATTATCTTATCAAAGCCTGCTTTCTTTGCTTCTTTTATTATTTCAAATGTTTCTTCTATACTTTTAGAACCATCATCTATATTTGGCAATATATGAGTATGAATATCTATCATTTTTTACTCCTTTTTTTATATTGTTCAATTTATTTCGTTTTTTTCTTCTCATCCTCTAAATATTGATTAATTTGATTTAATATGTCTTGTGTTCTTTCTACTGATACTTTTTCTTTATTATCATTATTAGTATCTTTTATTGCTTTTTGTACTTCTTTTGCTTTATTGTTTGTTTTTCTAGTAGTTTGCGTTTTACTTGTAGGCTTTTTGTTTGAGTTGTTTGTTTCTATAATAGAAGATGCTCTATTATACATTTCATTATCTTTTGCCTTTTTTGGTCCTCTTGCAGCAGCTGTTCTAGTAGAACCATAATAATAAGTTTCATTATACTTTTTAGCTGTTATTTGTACTTTATTTAATACTACTCCTGAGATTTTCCCACCAACATTTTGTATGTTATTTATAACTCCTTTTAAATCTTCTTTTTTAGTTTTATTACTTGCTGTTACAACTATTGTAGAATCTACTAATCTTGTAAGTATTAAAGAATCTGTTACTAATTGGCTTGGTGTTCCATCTATAATCACAATATCAAATGTCTCTTTTAATTTTTCCAATAATTCTACCATTTGTTCAGAAATTAATAATTCTGATGGATTTGGTGGAATATTTCCTGCAGCCATTAAATATAAATTTTCTATTTCTGTTTCTTGAAGATAATTAGATAATTCTTCTGGCGCTTCATCGTTTTCTTTAGTTCCTACACCTGATAAATAATTTGATAACCCTGGTCTTGGAGATACACTAAAAATAAAATATTGTCTTCCTTTTCTCATATCTGCATCTATTAATACTACTTTTTTTCCGAGCTTGTGCAAATGTTACTGCTAAATTAGAAGAAACCCAGCTTTTTCCTTCTCCAGGTAAGGTAGATGTAACTAATATTGTTCTTAATTTTCCTTTTGTGTTCATAAATTGAATATTAGTTCTTAGTGTTCTAAACACTTCTGAAATTGGTGATTTCGGATCTTGATGTACTATTACTTCTCTTTTCATTATCTTCTACCTCCTTTTTTTACTTTTACATTTTGTAATTCTGGATTATATATTGGTATTGATGCTACTACTGGTAATTTAAATTCTTTTTCAATGTCTTCTGCTGTTTTTATTGTAGTATCTAACATGTTAGCAATTAATACATATACTACTGCTACTGCTACCCCAATAAATGCAAATATTATTACATCTTTTTTATGGTTTATATTAGATGGTACATTAGATACTTCTGCTTGATCTACTACTTGTACGTTATCGATATTATAAAATTCTTTTACTTTTTCTGTAAATACTTTTGCTATTTCGTTTGCTATTTTTGCACTATAGTTTGGCTCTTTGGTAGTTACAGTTATCTTAATTAGTTCAGTATCTTTTACTGAACTTACTGTTACATTATTTCTTAAAGAATCTTCATTTACATCTATATTTAGATTTTCTTTTACTTGGCTTAATACATTTTTACTTTTTACCAATTCGCTATATGTTGATACTAATTTTGAGTTAACTGTTATGTCTGTTGCTGTAATCGTATTTGTTTTTTGATTACTGTTTGATGAGGCTAATACTAGTGATGTTGACGAACTATACATTGGTGTTGTAAATGCTACTGTATATATTACCCCTAATACTATAAATATTAATATTATTAATATTATCTGTAATTTTCTTTTCCAAAATATTCCGAATAATTCTTTTAAATCTAATTCTTCCATATTTTCCCCCTTAATTTGTTTCTTTTGTTTTACTTTTATAGTATACCTTTATCTCTTGTTTTTTTCAAGTTTTTTGATGAAACTTTTCCTTATTGTAATTATATAAAATCAGTTTTATAGATAGTTATGCATACGTATGTTTTATCTTTTACAAAGATTTTTCTAGTATATCTGCTATCCTTTTACAAGCATGACCATCTCCATATGGATTAGATGCTTTACTCATTTTTTCATATTCTTCTTTATTATCCAGTAATAATTTTATATTATTATATACATTTTCTTCTTCAGTTCCAACTAACTTTAATGTCCCTGCTTTTATTCCTTCAGGTCTTTCTGTTGTGTCTCTCATAACTAAAACAGGTTTGCCAAGAGATGGCGCTTCTTCTTGTATTCCCCCACTATCTGTTAATATCAAAAAAGATTTATTTAAGAAGTTGTGAAAATCAATTACTTCTAATGGCTCAATTAATTTCACTTTATCATTATCTTTGAATATCATATTAGCTGTTTCTCTAACAATAGGATTTTTATGAATTGGATATACGACTTTAATATTATCATATTCGTCTATTATTCTTTTAATAGCTGTAAACATATGTACCAATGGTTCTCCTAAATTTTCTCTTCTATGTGCAGTCAACATAATCATTCTATCTTTTCCTATCCATTCAAAAATAGAATTGTGATACTTTTCTTTTACTGTTGTTTTTAATGCATCTATTGCTGTATTTCCTGTAACATATATGCTTTTCTCATCTTTTCCTTCTTTTAATAAATTATTTTTAGACATTTCTGTTGGTGCAAAATTGTATTTCGCAATTATTCCTGTTGCTTGTCTATTGAACTCCTCAGGATATGGTGAATATATATTATATGTTCTTAAGCCTGCTTCAACGTGTCCTACAGGTATTTGCATATAAAAAGCACAAAGTGAAGTAACAAATGTTGTTGTTGTATCTCCATGTACTAATATTACATCTGGTTTTTCTTTTTCCAAAACTGGCTTTATTTTTGAAATTATATTTGTTGTTATATCAAATAATGTTTGTTTATCTTGCATAATATCTAAATTGTAATCCGGAATCACTTCAAAACAGTCTAAAACTTGTTTTAACATTTCTCTGTGTTGCCCTGTTACACACACTTTTACTTCTATATTTTTTCTTGTTTTAAGTTCTTTTACTAATGGGCACATTTTTATTGCTTCTGGTCTTGTTCCAAAAACTAGCATTACTTTTTTCATATTTATATATCTCCTATAATTTATAAGTTTTCTTTGTATTGCATATATTTTTTGTATCTAATATAATCTTATTTTCAATCTTATCCATATTTTCCTTTATATGATTATGTGAATTCATAATCACAATAATATCTATATCCTTTATAAAAAGGTTGAAGTCTTTGTATTGATTTTCAACAATTTTTTGTTGTACATGAGGATCGTATACCTTTATTTTCTTGGCATTTTCACCCATCATTTCTAACATTTGAAGCGTAGGACTTTCTCTAATATCATCTACATTTTCTTTATATGTTAGTCCATAAATGCCCACTTTTGATATATCTTCTATATTGTTTTCTAGCATTATACTTTTTAATCTATTTAAAACAAACTTTGGTTGTCCATCATTAACTTCTCTTGCTGCCCTAATGACATTTACAATTTCTGGATAGTCACCTACCAAAAACCATGGATCGACTGAAATACAATGTCCTCCTACACCTGGTCCTGGTTGTAATATATTTACTCTTGGATGTTTATTAGCAATTTTTATTACTTCATATACATCCATATTTTCTTTTCTACATATTCTAGAAAGTTCATTGGCAAATGCTATATTAATATCTCTAAAAGTATTTTCTATTACTTTTGTCATTTCTGCTGTTTTTATGTCTGTAACAACAATATCTCCTTTGCAGAATGATGAATATATTTTTTTAATCTTTTCTCCAATTTCTTTACTATCTGCTCCAATTGTCCTTGAATTATTTTCTAATTCATAAATCATATTTCCTGGTATTATTCTTTCTGGTGCATGCACTAAATGTATATCCCTTCCTAGTTCTAAACCACTTTCTTGTATTTTAGGTCTAATATATTTATCTATAGTTCCTGGAGATATAGTAGATTCTATTACTATTATAGCACCTCTATTACATACTTCCAAAACAGTTTCAACTGCTGATACTACATATTTAGGATCTATCTTTTTATTTTCTTTTTCGTATGGTGTTGGAACAGATATAATATATATATCTTCATGTTGATACTCTGTAGTAAATTTTATGTCGGATTTTATAGCTTTAGAGAATAATTCATCTAATCCTTTTTCTTCAAATGTTGTTTTTCCTTTATTAAGAGTATCTACTAATTCTTTATTATAATCTGTTCCTATCACCTCCACTCCATGTGTTGCAAACATTAGAGCTGTTGGTAATCCTATATAACCTAATCCTATTACATTAATTTTCATTTTTTAATTCTTCCTTTCTTAAAATTCTACGTATTCATTTTTTATTATTTATTTATTTTCTCTGCTAATTCCATAGCATCTAATATGCAATCTTCCATAGAACAATACTTCCATCCACCATATCTGCCAATACTATAAATTTTACTCTTATTCATCTCTTTCATAATTCCTTTTATCTTTTTATTATGTTCATTATTAATATGTACATAAGCAGGATTCATAATAATCGCTTCATATTCCTCTAATTCATTTCCTTCTGTTATTCCTAATTTTTCTAAGTTTTCTAAAGTTATTTTTAGTTGTTCACTTATGTTAATATGTTCATTTTTGTCAAAACCAATTTCAATATACATACTTAGTTTATCTGATTGCAAAATGTTATCATAAAATCCAATTCGATAAAAATTAATTTCTTTGCTTGGAATATATATCCAGTGTTCTTTATAATTAGATTTTTTCTTAAATCCCAGATTAAATACTAGTACTTGATTATACGACAATATCTTTTCTAATTCTTTATATTTATTATTTTCAAACAACAATAAAAAATTATTAAATGGAATAGTATTAATTAAATACTCATATTTTATCTTCTTTCCATCATTTGTTATTGCATATTTTTCATTTTCATTTATTTTTTCTATTTTAGTATTCAACAAAATTCTTTTCTCTTCTAATTCTTTATAAATAGTATTAATAAAACTTTGTGCACCATCTTTCGGATATAAAAACTGATTATTATAAGACTCATCTTGATTCTTTTTCATATTGTCAATTATCTCTTTTATATTAGCATATGGAAAAAACCTTCCCATTGCATTTTGATCTAAATTCTGCAAATTGCATGCATATAATTTTTCATTATACGGTTTTAAAAATTTATCTACAATAGATTTCCCAAATTTTCCGTATAACATATCCAAAAAATTCTCATATTCTTCTTTTTCTCTCTTATTATATAAATCATATAAACAATCAATGAATTCCTTTTTATCTAGTTCATGAATATTAGTCTGAAATGGGTAATGTATTTTCTTTTTTTTGTACAATATTTTGGTATCTTTCTGTTGCTTTACTAAATTTTTTTCACCTATATTCTCTACAAACTTATTTCTTATATTTTTATTTTTAAAATGAAAAAAATGTCCTGCATAATCCCAAATATAATTACCTTTTTTTATAGTTCTACAATATCCTCCAATATCATTTTCTTTTTCAATTATCAAATATTTTTCTTTTACTTGTTGTGCAAATGATAAACCTGTAATTCCTGCTCCAATAATTAGATATTTTACATTTTCTTCTTTCATCTTTTTTCTCCCGTTCCGTAATATATTGATTAAAATTTCATTTAAATTTTCTTTTATTTTTTCTATTTTATAATATTCTATCACATATTCATGCCCTAATTTGTTAAATTTTGGTTTCTTTGATAATATATCTTCTATTTCTATATCTAATTGTTTTTTATTTGTAACATGCCTTGTATAAGGAAAATCATAGCAATAAATTACTTCCTTTCCCTTTATTAATGCTTCTAACAACATTAATGAAAGCCCATCATGTTTTGGCAATCTTAATAAAATTGTCGTATTATCATATAGTTTAGACATATCATCTTGTGAAATCTTTCCTAAAAATTTCACGTTATTTAATCCTATAGAATCTTTATTATTTCCCACAACATAAATATTAATTTTGGAATACTTTTTTGCTATATGCTTCACATATTCTATACCATAAAATTCTTCTTTCCCTTCAGGTAAATATGTAATAATCCCATGTTCTTTTGGTAACTCTGAATAATTTACATTCATATTAGTAGGTAATATAGCAATTTCTTGCGCTTCTATTTTTAATTCTTTTAACTCTTCTTTAATTAATTTTGAACATGCAAAATGGTAATCTATATATCTTTTTACTTTATAAAACTTTTTATTTTTTTTAGCTAATAACACATCAGTTCCTATCCAATGACATATAATCTTTTTATTTAAAAATTTTGATATTTTTAGATAAGGATTCACATTGTGGCATCCATGTCCAAAATATACTAAATCAACTTTTAGTACTTTTTTAATAAATAACAATAATTTTTTTATTTTATTTTTCTCATTTAGATTCAAGTCGATTACTTGAATTTCAGAATTATTAATCATGTATTCTAATTGATTTTTTTGGGTCTCATAACATATTAATCCTACTGTATATTTGCTTTTTTTTCTAATTTTCATTACATAATCTATTAAATCTTTATAGTTATATATTGTTAATACAAGTGCTGTTATATTAATTATCAAAACTAAAGCAAAATTTCTCAGAAGAACATTACTTGTTGTCACTAATAATAATATAATCGTTTCTACAATAAAATGCTTTACTGAAAAATTATACCATAACTTTCTTGAAATAATTGTTCTTGTCCAAAAGAAAACCAGATAAGATATTCCTGTTGCAAAAGCAGCTCCAATTGCTCCTAAAATAGGAATTAATAATGTATTTAAAACTAAATTAACCATTAAGGATATTACAGACACAATAATATTATAACCAGTTTTTCTTGAAAATGATATACCTAATGTTGTAGTTTCACTCATTGTATAAAAAATTGGGTAAAATAATAAAAATGGGAAAATATATATAACCTCAACATATTGATTTCCTATAATAAATGGTATAATTTCTTTAAATATTAATATTAATATTAATATACTCGACATTATAAATGTAATAGCCTTACTCACTAATTCAAATTTATAATTCTCTACATTTTCTGATTTCCATCTAAATGCCATTGGAGCCCAGAAAGTGGTAAAACTAGTTTGAACTAATGTTAACACATTTATAATCTTTAATGCAACTGTATAATATCCCAATTCTGTATATGTTGTCATACACCTTAAAAAGATTGTATCCATAGAGTTTAATCCATACCCTATTAATGTTGCAGGAATAATTGGTATCCCAAACTTTAATACTCTATACATTTGTTTTTTATCTATATTATCTATAGAAATTTCTATGCTTTTTCTACAATTTATACATATTGCAATACTAATTATTACCTGTGATAGTATTGTAGAATATACTACTGCTTCAAAATTTCTTTTATAAAATAATAGTAGAATTATTAGACAAATTAAATTTAATAATTTTGCTAAAATATTCCATATTGAATATTTTAAAGCCTTTTCTTCCATTCTAATCGATAACAACATAAACTTTTCTATAATAAACAATGGACTAGAAATAGCTAGCAAAACTATTGGTGTTACTATCGCTTCATCATCAAATAAAATATTAGCAAAAAAACTCTTAAATAAAATTAAAATTACTCCAATTACAACAGTATTAATGCATGGAATTAACATACAATTAAATAGTAATTTTTTTTTATTATTGTATTCATTATATTCTCTCATATAGGCTTGGTCTATTCCTATTAAGACTATTAATGTCAAAATTGTATTGGCTAGATTAAACATACTAGCCATACCAAATTGATCTGGTGAAATCAAATTAGATGTTATTGGAACTGTTATAAATCCAATAAGTGCACCAATTATTGGTCCTAATGAAAATTTTCCAAACTGCTTTACAAATTCTTTCATTATTCCTCCCTATTATTAAACATTTCTACTATATTTTGTGCTATATGTTTAGGTTCAAGCAAATCAGATGGTTTGTAATTTTTTTTACTATTTATAATATTTAAAATTGCTTTTTCTATATCTTTTTCATTATTATTACACAATTCAAATCTATCAAAACCCTCAAAATATCTTTTTAATTCCTTTCTATTCTGACCATCAAGTATTATCAATATTGGCTTATTTGTTGCTGCATAATGATATATTTTGCCTGGAATTTGGGTACCACTTCTATTACATATACATATTAAAATATCTACTACCTCTTCTAATGATGTTAGTATGCTTGTTTTTTGCCTTGTCTTTATTTTTATATTCTCTTTCTCTTTTAAAGTAATATCACTATTTCCACATATGTTTAACTCTAATTTTATATTTTCTTTCACAACATTATATAAATGATTTATATTTCTATCTTTAGAATTATAATCCCCAAAATACCCTAATACAACTTTTTCATTTTTAACATTTTTATATACTTTTTCTTTCAAAAATGGTATTGGAACAAATACCATTTTTTCCTTATATTCTTTATATATTTTTTGTTGTCTTTCTAATGTAAATGGTGAAACATATACTACTTTATCACACTTTTTTATTAATCTTTTTTCTTCTCTTTTAATAAAAAAATCTGGAATTATCGTATTTCTATTTATGTCTCCACAAAAAGGGTCTCCCCAATATTGAATCCACATTTTTGTTATATCAGGATTTAATTGAATTATTTTTTCTGCTAATAAATGTGACGACTTTGGATCAGAAGAACTAATTATTAAATCAAACTTTGAATTCACAAGACCTTTTTTTATTTTACTAGTTAGTGTTTTTCTTGGATCATATATAGAAAATTTGGTATATATTTTATATAATTTCTCTTTTACTTTCTTTTTAAACTTGTTTTTACTATTTACTTTATTTGTAATATTTGATTGCAATTGTCCTAATTTTATCCAATATCTATCTTTTAACTTAACTTTACTTTCTATGCTTTCAATATAAATTGAATCTTCACAAAAATCCGAACTTAGTGTACTTACTTCGTTTCCTAATTCTTCTAAGCCTTTTATTAATGCTATATTTCTCATATTAGCTGATGAATTGTATTCTAATGGTGTAGCTGTGATATAAAGTATTTTCAATTTTACTTCCTCCTTTTATATGAATTCAATATTATTATACTTATGAATATCAGTATAAATCCTCCCCTTACAATAGATATAAAATCAGCATTTGGAATAATAGTAAGTATTTGAATCATCATAGTTGTTGATATAAAATTCTTTATATCTCCATCTGGCATATTTTTTATAATTTTGTCTATCACTCCTGAAAAATATCCCAAAATTATAAATATCAGAAATACTCCTACAATTCCAAATTCTATATACCCAAAAGTTACTAAATCATTTGGAGTTCCTCCTACCATTCTCCAATCTTTCCCATTAAAAAATATAGATGTGTTTTCATACGAAGTTGGAAAATTTATTCCAGGTATCATCCCTAAAATTGCAGTTACAAAATCTTTTCCGTACCTCATTCCATATATATCAACTATATTCACCATATTCACTATATTTTTAAACGGATGTATAAATTGATATATATAATTTATATAATTTGAACTACTAGTTCTCCAATTTCCTGATTGTAAATATAAAGAAAAACTATCTAAAACATCTAATATTGGTAAACTTACAATAGCCAACACTACAATAAATTTCCATGGTTTCTTTTTTACTTTATAAATATATACTAAAGCAAAACTTAATAAAAAGCAAAGTAATGGAGCTCTTCCTGCATTAAATATAAAATATATTATTGCTAATACTAATGATACTGCAAAAAATATTCTATATATTACTTTATTTTTGGTTTCTTTCTCATTTAGTAATATAAAAAATGCAAATGGAGAAACTGTTACCAATCTAGCCGGTATTATTAATATAGCTATATTGCCTTGTACATAGTCTGATAAATTTGTATTGAATGATCTTACTGTTTCTGCATAAGAAAATGCTTGTTTGACACCTCCAAATGCCCTTATAAATATAACTAGTGAAATTCCTCCAATTATTAATGAAAAAAAACCAACCATACTAGATATTTTTCTTATCTTACCACTATTATATTCTGAATTATTTAATGTACTTCGCTTGTTTGCCTGATTATAAGCACAATTGTACAAAAAAAATCCCATTAAAATTAAAATTATTGGAAATATCATCTCTAATACATTTTTACTACCTATAAACTGTTCAATATCTGGATATTGAACACTAATTTTTTTTATAAAAATTAATGATATTGTAGGAATAAAGCAATAATATAAAATAATTCCAAATGTTATTCCTGAATAGCATCCAACAATGTTATTTTTTTTATTCCTTTTTATTAAACTTATTCCTATATATATTCCTGACAAGAAATATATTACAATTATTAATATATTCACTTATATTCTCCTCTTGTTATATATATTTTTATTTTCTTCCAAATTATTGTATTCATGTATTAGCATTATTTTCATCTGCTTCCATGAATACTTATCATTATATGCTTTAAATGCATTATCTCCCATTTTTTTTCTTAATTTTTCATTTTTCTCTAATTCTTTAATGCTCTCTATAAATTGTTCTGAATTATACGAAATGCTCAATCCCATCCCTTCTTCATTAACTATTTTATCAATCCCAGTATGTTTACATACAATTATTGGTTTGCTTAATGCCATAGCTTCGTATAATTTATTTGGAGCTGAATATTTGTGATTTTCTATTATAGGGTTATAAGTCGCAAATAAAATATCACAATCTTTTTCTAACGCCAATACATCCTTGTATCTCATTTTCCCATAAAAAAATACATTCTCACACTTTTTAGACAACTCCAAAAAGTAGTCTTCAAGTTTTCCAAATCCCCCTATATGTAACTCAACATTTTTATATTTCGTTATTTCTCGTCCTATTTCTTCTAGTAATCTATTTTCTTGCAATATTCCAACATATACTATTTTTACTCTCTTACTGTTAGATTTTATCACCTCACTTTTATCAATATTTTTAAAAATTTCCGGGGTATTATAAATCACTATACATTTCTTTGGATTTGATTTTTTTATTTGTTTTTTTCTCTGTTCTGTGCAAATAATAGTTAAATCTGCTTTATTTATTATACTTATTTCTATTTTCTCTACTAGTTTTTTCAATTTGTTTGGTACATAATGTGAATCTATATAATAATCAAAAATATCATACACTAATTTCTTTTTATATATTTTGGAAATTATTATAGCTGGTATTGCTGTATCAAGATCGCAACTATGTATAATGCTTATTTCATTTTTCCTATTTTTTAGACTTCTCATTAACCATACATTAAAACTAATTAATTTTAATATGTTTTTCATTCCTGCAGCATACTGAGCTGTTTTTTTAAATACTTTAATATTTATTGTCCCATTTACATTTTCAATACTTTCTTTATTTGATTCTAAAAAATCATCTCTATCCCAACCTAATATTTCAACATCATATTTACTTTCACATAAAACTTTAGCTTCTTTAATAACTCTCGAATCGTTTTTTATCGAAGTTGATCTTAGCATAATAACCTTTTTTCGACAAATCTCATCATATATTTTTAACATTTTCTTTTTTATATCTTCCTTGCAATATTTCGTTAATTCAACCTGCCTAAAGTCTAACTCTTTTCTGTATATTTTTAATATTCTATCTTGCAATTGTTCTATGTTTCCAATATCAATTTTATATCCATTTATTCCCTCCTTAATCAAATCTCTATTTCCTCTGCAATTTGTGCAAATTACTGGTATGTCAGAAAACATAGCCTCTAATACATTAACTGGTAGTCCTTCTCTCTTGCTACAAGATATTAATACATCAGAAATTTTTAATAATTTGTTTATATCTTTTCTGTATCCTAACAATTTTATTTGTTCCTGAATTTTATTTTCTTTTATGTATTTCTCATAACTAGTTTGTAAATCTCCTTTGCCAACTATTATCAAATTGATATTCCTATTTTTTAAATTTTTTATTGCGTTAATTGCCATAATATGATTTTTGTTTTTATTTAACTCCCCAACACATATACACAAAAAATCTTTTTTATTCACTCCTATTTTTTTTCTTAATTCTTCTTTTTCTTTTTCTGACAATTCACAGTTAAACTTGTTATCATCTATTCCTATTCCATTAATCAACTCTATTCTTTTTGTTTTAAATTTTTCCTTAGCAATTCCATAGTCCTCTTGATTAATTGTAATAATACAATCTGTATATTTAGATAAATATTTTTCTATAGGATAATATAGCATCCAATTAATTAATGGAGCTCCTTTAAAAAAGTGAAATCCATGGGCTGTATATAAAACTTTTGTGCCATTTGTTTTTCTAGTCTTTCTAGCTGCCAACCTAGCTAATACACCTCCAATAGGTGAATGACAATGGATTAAATCAAATTTATAAGTGCCAATTATTTTCTTTAATTGTCTATATGCTTTTATATTTTTTATAGAAAATGGCGATCGTTGAATATCTATATTGTGTTTTATTATAGGTAATTCTTTCAATTCTTCTGTTTCATCTGAGTAATTCGCTACACAATGTATTTCATATCCTAATTTTTTTAAAACTTCTATATTTCCTCTTTCAAATAACGTAAATTGTCTGCTTACACTTGATACTATTAAACATTTTTTCATTTATTACTCCCTTTAGGCCACCAATGATATACGGAGTTGTTTTCCATATGCATAAATCCACATTTCACATAGAAGTTTTGAGCTTTAATATTATTCACCTGTGTGCCTACACTAATTTTTTCTATATTATTTTTTATAGCAAAGTTCTCTATTTCACTTAGCATTTTCGTTCCTATCCCGTTTAGATTGAATACTTTTGTCTACTGCTATTAATTCTATAACTAATTTGTTATCTTTCATAGAAAATAATATATATCCTAATATATCTTTCTCTTTTTTATAAATGCAAAAGTATTTGTCTTTTCTATTGAATGCATTTTTTATCCATTCAATATATACTTTATTTCCATTTTTTAAGTTTTTATCATTATAAAATCTCGAATAAATAAAACTTTTCTCCGTAATATCTACTAAACGTTGGTAATATTTCAAATTACTCTTTATTTCAATATTATTATTATTTGTCACAAAATTATTTTTCTTTACTTTTTTTACAAATTGTATATTTACATCAGCTAAAAAAGCTCCCTCAAATCTTTTCACCATAAAGTTATTTGAATCATTATTTTTTTTATTAATAATTGTAATAAATTCATATTGTTCACTTCTTACTATAGAAATAATTTTTTCTGTTTCTCTTTCATTAATTGCAACATTTAAGTTTATTTTTGCAGCTTTAACTCCAAAAAAATCAGTGTCCCAATCTAGTTTTATAATCTCATAATTTTGTTGTTTCTGCATATTGCTCTTTCTCCACTTCTTCTTTTTCTATATAAATTTTTTCTCTTTTTAATACTGTTGATATTGTTTTTATCAATATTTTTACATCAAATGCAAAAGTTAAATGCTCTATATAATAAATATCATTCTTAATTCTTTGTTTCCACTTTACCGAATTCCTAAAGTACGCCTGATTATATCCTGTAATACCAGGCTTAACTGATAATTTTCTTTTTTCTTCATTTGTATATAATTTCATATGTTCTGGTAAATCTGGTCTAGGTCCTATTATTGACATATCGCCTTTTAACACATTTAATACTTGTGGAACTTCATCAATGCTAGTTTTTCTTAATATTTTTCCAACTTTTGTAATTCGCGTATCGTCTTCTCCATTATATGTAGAACCATCTTTATTTCTTATATCTTCTGAATTCATCTTCATAGTCCTAAATTTATACATTTTAAATTTTTTACCATTTTTTCCTAATCTTTCAGAATTATAAAATATACTTCCCTTATCTTCAAAATATATAAAAGGTATAATTATAATACATAGTACTAGAAAAAATGGCAATATAACAATTGAAATAATTACGTCTAATACTCTTTTTATTATATTTTTATACACATTCCTAACCTCCTATATATTCTTTTTAAAAATCTCTAAAATATATTCAACTTGTTCATCTGTTAATAACGTATGTAATGGCAAAGTAATTTCATTTTTATACATCTCATAACTATTAGGATAATCTTTAATATTAAATCCTAAATTTTTGTAAGCTGTCATCATAGGCAGTGGTTTATAATGAACATTAGTTGGAATCCCAAATTCTGCCAATTTTGCAATTAAGCTGTTTCTATAGTTTTCATCTTTTTCTAATAATCTAACCATATATAAATGTCCACTTGACTGAACTTCACTTGTAAAGTGTTCTAAAACTTGCACATTACATTTTTTTAAATCATTATTATACTTTTTTATAATCTTCTTTCTCTTTTCTAATAATTTAGAATATCTTGAAAGTTGTGCCAATCCAATGGACGCCATTATATCGGTCATATTACACTTATATCCAGGTATTTTTATGTCATATTCCCAACTATTAGATTTTGTTTTTGCCAATGCATCTTTGTTTTGTCCATGCAAAGATAATAGCATAAATTTATTATATAAATCATCACTATCTATTCCGTCAATCTTCTTCCAAGTAGTAGCTCCACCTTCTGATGTAGTTAAATTTTTCACAGCATGAAATGAAAAACTCGTGAAATCTGCTATACTTCCTGTTGTTTTTCCATTATATTTAGCCCCAAATGAATGAGCTCCATCTGCTATTATAGCAATTCTTCCCAACTTTTTTTGTATTTCATTATTAGGTTTAAATTTATTTTTCGTCTTATTCACTATTTCATACAATTTGCTATAATTAGCTGGTATTCCTGCCAAATCCACAGCTATTATTGCCTTTGTTTTATCACTAATAAGTTTTTCTAAATTTTCATAATCCATTTCAATAGAGTCTTTTTTTACATCACTAAATACTATTTTTGCACCTACATGCTCAATAACACTAGCTGATGCTGTATATGTATATGCTGAAACTATTACTTCATCTTTTTGTCCTATACCTAATACTCTTAATATTAATTCTAATCCTGCAGTAGCTGAATTTAAGCATACAGCTCTTTCCGTTTCACATAACTCTGCAATTCTTCTTTCAAATTCTTTTGTTTTTGGTCCTGTTGTAATCCATCCAGATTTTAATGTGTCAACTACTTCGTTAATTTCAACTTGAGTAATATCTGGTGGTGAAAACATAATATTTTTCATTTTTTTCTCTCCATTCCTTAGTATTTATATTTTTTGATATTCTTTAAAAGTAGGTACTACATCTTTCATAGCTTTTCTAATTTTTTCTTTTTGTTCATTATTTGTACCATCTACCAATAATTTATCTAAAATGTTTAATTTATTTTCAATTTTTTTCATATCAATATCCATTGGTTCTGCAATATAAATCTTATCATGCTTTGTTTGTGTTAATCCTTCTTCAGCCATTAATAGTTCTTCGTATAATTTTTCCCCTGGTCTAAGTCCTGTTATCTTAATTTGAATATCTACATTAGGTTCTAGCCCTGATAATTTGATTAAATTTAAAGCCATATCATAAATTTTAACTGGCTCACCCATATCAAGTACAAATATTTCTCCACCATTTGCTCCAGACATTGCTTGTAATACAAGAGAAACTGCTTCTGGTATCGTCATAAAAAATCTTGTTATATCCTTATGTGTTACAGTAACTGGTCCACCATTTGCTATTTGCTTTTTAAATAACGGTACAACAGAACCATTACTACCTAAAACATTTCCAAAACGAACAGCTGCATATTCTGTTTTGCTTACCTTATCTTTTGCTTGAACTATCATTTCACACAAACGTTTTGTAGCTCCCATTATGTTTGTTGGATTAACTGCTTTATCTGTTGAAATTAGTATAAATCTTTTTACATTATATTCGTCTGCGCAGTTTACTACATTATATGTTCCAAACACATTGTTTTTAATTGCTTCTAGGGGGCTTGTTTCCATTAAAGGCACATGTTTGTGAGCTGCTGCGTGAAAAACTAAATATGGTTTATATTCTTTAAATATTTCATTTAATCTTTCTTTTTCTCTAACACTTGCTACTACTGCATCTATTTTTATTTTAGGATAATTAAATTTTAATTCTTGTTCTATATCATATAAGTTGTTTTCATAAATGTCCAATATTACTAATCTTTCAGGATTATACTTTATAATTTGTCTGCATAGTTCTGAACCGATAGAGCCACCTCCACCAGTAACTAGAACAACTTTATCCTTGATTAATTTTCCAATATTTCTGTTGTCTAATTTAATAGGTTCTCTTCCTAATAAATCTTCTATTTCGACATTTCTAAAATTGTCCATTATATTTTTACTTTTTATTAAGTCTTTTGTTCCTGGTAATATTCTAACTTTACAACCTGTTTCTTGGCAAATCTTTAAGATTTCTTTTCTATCTTTATTATATATGTTAGAAATAGTAAAAAATATCGCTTCGACATCATTTTCTTTGCATATCCTTGGAATATCATATCTTGTACCTAAAATTTTGTTTCCAGATATAGCATAATTAACTTTATTTGTATTATCATCAATTAACCCTATAATATTATAAGCATCTTTTAAGCTTGTTTTTATTGTTTTTATTAATATCTTTGCTGCTTCTCCAGCTCCTATTATTAATACTTTCTTTTTATCACTAACATTCTCTTTTTTACCGTGAATTTCCGTTAATAGCATTCTAAGACAAACACGGTATCCTATAATTGATGTTACAATAATTAAAGCTGCAATTAAGTTTATTCTTACTTCTGCAATAGGCATAATCGAAACAATATTTAAAAATATCATTATTGTACAAGAAATTACACATGCTAAAATATATACTAGATAATCACTACCATTTTCATATCTTGTGATATTTTTATATGTACTAAATATTTGTAAAATACCACCATAAATTAATACTGCTAATATTACAGTATTTAAGACAATATTATTTATTTCATTGTTTAACCATAATTTATTTTCTATTAATATTGCAGCAATATAATATGCTATTGCAATAATAATAATATCCATAATTCTTAATGCTATATTTCTATATTTCTTTAATAGCTTCAATTTTTGTCTTCCCCTTTTTTCTTCATTTAAATTTATTATATAATTTTATTACTCACTTTTCAACAACTATTATCTAGTTATTTTTTCAAAATTCTCCATTTTATACTAAATATACTTGATATATTCTATCATTATCTTACTATACTTGCAAGACTTATTTTCAAAAAAATAATAATAATTCTTTTAGTTTATAAAACAATAAGTACTATAAACCACTTGTCCTTTGTTTTTATATTAACTTCTCCTTTATATTTATCTACTATATCTTTAATAATTTTCATACCATATCCATGTGATTTTTTATCTTTTTTAGTTGTCTTAAAATTTCCAAATTCATCTTTTAATATTTCATTGCAATAAGTATTTTCACATTTTATAACTGTATAATTTTTATTTGTATAAACACTGATTTCTATTAATTTGTCTTCTGATTTTCTAGTAGCTTCTATGCTATTATCTAATAAATTAGAAAACATATTGCATATATCTATTTCTTCCATTTTTAAATCTACTAAATTATCTATTTTTACTTTTACATTAATATCATATTTTTTTGCTTCCTCTATTTTTATGGTTAATATGGTATTTAAAATATCATTTTTGCAATAATTCATTTTGTTAACTTTTTCTAAATCCTGATTTATTTCATCTAGTAATTTTATTCCTTCTCTTTGATTTGTACTACAAAGCACATATACTACTTGTAATTGGTTTTTTATGTCATGCTTTAATTTTATTGATTTTTCGTTGTTTTCTCTTGCTAAATTATAATAATTATAAATCATTTTTTCTTTTTCATTTAATGATTTTATTTTATTTTTCTGTTTCTTATTTTTTAATGCATTTGTTATTGTTATATATACTAAATAACTATTTAATATAATTATTATAATTTTCAACATTTTTTCTTCATTAATCTTAGTTATTAAAAAATATATTACAAGTTCTATAAGGATTTCTATCGTTAACCTCAAATAATACCTCATATAACATCACCTAAATACTCTATAAAAGAATTTTTAGCCTCTTTATATTTCAACTGACTAATTGGTATACTTTCACCTGTATCTAAAATAAATTCATGTGTGTTTAATTCTCTTACTTTATCCAAATTTATTATATAACTTTGATGGCATCTTACAAACTGCTTCGGTAATATTTCCTCTAATTCACTTAGCTTTGCATAAATTTCCCTTTTTATATCTTCTTCATAAATAATTGCAATTCTTTTGTTGCTTTCAATATATTTTATATTATTTATTTTTATATTAAATATTTTCCCCTTTACTTTGAAAGTCTTCACCCTATCAGATCCTCTAATTTGTATCATTGCTTGTCTAAAAGATTCTTTGAATTTTGTTTGTTTTATTGGTTTTAATAATAAATAAGTTGGTCTAGTTCTAAATATTTCTTCTGAATACTGACAATATGCTGTCATATAAATAATTTTTAGCTTGGGATTTTCCCTTTGCATTTGTTCTGCTATTTCTATTCCATTTACTCCTTTTATTTTTATATCAATATATAAAATATCTATATCTTGTAATATTCTATTTTCAATATCATACTGTATTTTTTGTGGTTCTGTATATTTGTATATTTTTGCGCTTTCTTTTACTTTTATATTTTCTAAAATCAATCTTTCAATATATTCTACTATTATTCCTTCATCATCACAAATTGCTATTTTTAACATAAAAATACTCCTCTATTATGTCATTTTTCTTATTTTAACATATTAGAGAAGTATTCGACTCTTTAAAAGTTACATTTTAATCATTAATTGTTGCATTTAGTATATTTTTGTCGTTTTTCTGTTTTTTATGTATCTTTTTGTATATCTTTATAGCTAGCATTACCAACAATATTCCTAGCATCACACCCATGCTATCTAATATTACATCTGTTAACATTGGTCCTCTTCCGAGGAATAAATGCTTGATGTATTTCATCAGATGAAGCATATATTATTCCTGTTATCAGACTAATTGCTATCCTATCTATTTGTTTTATGTTATATGTTGAAACTAACATCATAAGTAAAATTCCGTACTACTGTATAAATAGAAAAATGTGCAATTTTCCTTATTATACTTTCCATTCTAGAAAGTATTTTTGTCTTTTCGCTTTCTGGTTTTTGTCTAATATCTTTAATATTAGCTGATATAATTTGTGTAATTTTTTTACTTATACTGCTAGATTTTTCTGCATTTTGGTTAGAAAATCCAAATATTATACAAAAAGTCCATAACAGTAATATGATTAAAATTCCTCTTATTATATTTATTTTCATATTAAATCATAAAATTCCTTACATTTGTTTTATTTACTGTATCCAGTTTTAGCAACAATGTCATTACTAATTTTTTTAATTGTTTCTGATGGTGTATAGTCTTGTTCATCAAATACTTTATTATGTAATTGTATTACATTACTTTCTAATGTAATTGGTATTCCATACCATCTATCCATAGTTATTCCTTTAGTTTCATATGGCCATCCTATGCTATCTGTTATTTTATAACTTGCAACACTTGGCAATAGACTAAAAATGTCATTTGCTGTTATATTTGTATATACTCTTGGTAATGTTTTATCCACAAAAGTATTTAATTGACTAATATTAAAAGTCTTAACTTTATTTGCTACTGCTGTCAAAACATCTCTCATTCTTTCTGTTCTCTTATAATCTCCTCCAGTAGCATGTCTTATTCTTGCATAAGCTAGAGCTTGTTCTCCTGTTAAATTATATGTACCTGCTTTAGTTATTCCTGGTATATGTGATACTTCCTCATCTGTTATTTGCATACTTATACCACCAATATTATCTATAATTTCTTTTACACTATCAAAGTTTACTGTAACAAATTCTTTTACGTTTAAATCTAAATTAGTGTTTAATGTTTTTATGGCAAGTGGTGCTTCTCCAAAAGAGTATGCATGTGTTATTTTATCTAATCCATGCCCTTCTATTTGTACATATGTATCTCTATAAACAGATACTAATTTTACTTCTTTTGTTTTGTTATTAATACTTGCTATAATAATGCAGTCACTTCTGTTTCCCCTTGAATATGTATCTTCTCTTGAGTCAATTCCAAATATGGCTATATTTCTATAATCTGCTAAGTTTTGTTCAACTTGTGATGATACATTTAAATCATCTTCATTTAAATCTATTTTTTGCATCTTTCCTAGTTTATTACTAATAAATAAAAATGTTCCTCCTACTATTAATGCTAATATAATTAATAATATTAGTATTATAATTCCAAATGTTTTTAATCCCCTTCTTTTTCTCTTTTCTCTCATATCTAATACTCCTTTTATTTTTTACAAATTTTGTTCATTATACTATTTTTTTTTTTCATTTACAATATTTTTTAATTATTTTTATGAATTGCTTATAACAATAAATAAAAATATACATAATAACAGTTATTATGTATATTTTTTATTTGTTTATAAACTTAAATCTATACACTTACCAGCACAGCTAAAAGTATAATTATAACAAAAAATCAATCATTTCTGATTGATTTTTATATTCATCTGTTCAATTTAGTTCGAACAGATACGTCGTTGGTGCCTTCACCTGGAATCGAACCAGGGACACAAGGATTTTCAGTCCTTTGCTCTACCGACTGAGCTATAAAGGCAAATAATAAATTCCATATTTTTACTTTAAAATAAAAAAATGGCGACCCGGAACGGGCTCGAACCGTCGACCTCTAGCGTGACAGGCTAGCGTTCTAACCAACTGAACTACCGGGCCGTAAAAACATGGTGGTCGCTATAGGGCTCGAACCTATGACCCCCTGCTTGTAAGGCAGATGCTCTCCCAGCTGAGCTAAGCGACCATGTCTTTCGACGAGATTTATTATACTAATTTTTTTTTATCTTGTCAATACATTTTTTAAATTTTTTCATTTTTTTATTTTTACATATATGATTTTGTTTGAAATATAAACAAAAAAATCACTTTGATTGTGATTTTTTTATTTTTTATTTCGTTTCATTAACTAATTTAAGTATTTTATCTAAATTATTAATTGTTTGATTATAACCATATTCATAGCATTTATCTAACTTTTCTACTTCTAACAAACCTGTTTTATCTGTCTGAATTGTTAAAACCATATCGCTATTTTGTAAATTTTCTTCAGATATCTTATTTCCCATTATATCAATTGACCTCATAGCAATGTCCATTACATTACTATTATCTTCAATATCATCTGCTTTAAAATTAACTGCAATTACTTTATCTGCACCTTGTTTTTTTACTTCACATGAAGGTATATTATTTAAAATTCCTCCATCTAGAAATTTGTGTTTTTCATATTGACAAGGGTTAAACACAACAGGAAAACTACTACTAGCTCTAATTGCTTTGCCAATATCTATATCTGTTATATATTTAGACTTTTCTTTTTCTCCCTTAGGTATTTTATTTGTAAAAACGTATTCTTTTGAATCTTCTACATCAACTGCTGGTATCACTAAAGGCATTTCTATATCTGTAATCATTCTTATTTTCTTTCTTAATGCAACTTTGTTAAATTCTTTTTCTATATCCTCTCCCTCATAAATTCCGAGAAATCAACATTTTTTTATTTATTATAAAATTATTAACACTTGTAATCCTTGATATACTTTTTTGATTTACTAGTTTATTTGCATATAGCTTAAATAGTATGTAAATATAATATGGAGAATATCCCATTGCATATAATGCTGATATTATACTTCCCGAACTAGTTCCACCTATAACATCTATTTTTATATTGTTTTCTTCTAATGCCTTCAAAACTCCTGTATGAGCTATACCTCTGATTCCACCACCTGATAATGCTAATCCTAATTTCAAATTTACCACCTACTTCTTATAAAAGTATTATTTACATTTTTTATGTATTTCAAACTTATTTTGTTACTTATTTTTTATTATTTGTTGTTTATTTATATAAACTATATCTCTTTATTATTTCTAACTGCTATGTTATAATCATAAAATAATATAAAAAGTAAATTTTTGATATGTTCTATTTTTTATGAAAGGACTGGTATTAATTATGGAAGAAAAATTTGCAAGTACAAAAAAAGCTGGAATATATGGAATTATAGGAAATATATTTTTATTAATTATAAAAGCTACTGTTGGATTTATTAGCAAAAGTCAATCTATGATAGCAGATAGTATAAATAGTGCTGGAGATATCTTTGCATCTTTAATGACTTTTATCGGAAATCGAATTGCAAGTGTTCCTAATGACGAAGATCATAATTTAGGACATGGCAAAGCAGAATACATTTTTTCCATGTTTATTAGTATTGCTATGATTCTAGTCTCTTGTAAATTACTATTTAATTCAATTACTACATTAATTTTAGGAAATAAGCTTGAATTTTCGATTTTTCTAATAATTGTTTGTATAATTACAATTATTACTAAATTATTCTTGTATTTTTATACATTAAAAGCATATAAAAAATATAATAGTATATTATTAGAAGCTAATATGAAAGATCACAAAAATGATTGCATTGTAACTAGTTTCACCTTAATTTCCATTCTTCTTACACTATTTGGTATTTATTGGTTTGATAGTGTTGTTGGTATTGGGATTTCAGTTTGGATCTGCTATACTGGAGTTACTATTTTTATTGAAAGTTATAATGTATTAATGGATATTAGTGTTGATGATAAGACAAAATCCTTAATTTTAGACATCTCACATACTTATAAACAAATAGAAAAAGTAACTGATATAATGTCTACTCCTGTTCGGTGACAAATATTTAATTTTTATTACAATTAGTGTTGATGGTAACATGTCTACTTTTGAAAGCCACCAATTAGCCGATAATTTAGAAAAATCTGTAAGTAAATTAGATAAAGTTTATAAAACAATTGTACATGTTGAACCTATATAAATTTATAATAAAAAAGTACTAATATATTTGCACGTTATATTAGTACTTTTTTCTATCTTCTTATATTCATATCATCATATTCCTCATCTGCTTCTTTTTCCATCTTATTTTCTACTTCATTTATCAATTGTTCTTCATCCTTGTTTCCTTGTCCATTATTATATGCATTTATTAGGCGATTTCTTACATCATCTCTACTATATACTGATGCTATTTTATCATTTTTTAGTATTTCCACAACACATTTGTCTAAATACTCATCATTTATTTCTATATGTTCATGTGTATTATTATATGGATTATCATCAATATCTTTTATATTAATATCTTCACATCCAAGTTCTCTATGTTGCTCTATTTTTTCAATTTCCTCTTTTACTCTTGGATTTCTACTTTCATTCATAATTTCTCTTGTTTGTCTAGTAGTTGGTCTAATATTATAAGTTTCAATTGGAATACTAATTGCTTCTCCATTATCTTGTGCAGGTGTTCTTACATATGTTGGTTCTATTGTTCCCATTGGACCAATATCAATTGCTAATTGTGATTCACTTTTTCCTTTGATTCTATAAATAGAATTCATTTGTTTTTGTTCTATTTTACTTCCATCTCTATTTACAGTATTTACTTCTTTTGTTGGAGCATTTCCATAAGCTTGTTCTAATGTATCTATTTTTTCTGCTGAACCATCTTCTTTTATCCCTACAAAAGAAAATTTAGTTGTATTTTTAGGGTTTTTCATTTCATCAGAATAAATAATTGCTATTTTTTTATATCCTTTATCTTGAACATTTAATAAACTTGAAATAGTATCTCTATCTGTTACTTTTTGATTTACAAATATTTCTGTTTTACTTGAAATTTGATCAACTTGTTTTTTAGTTAACTCTTCCTTATCATCTTTCTTTTCTTTATGTTCTTTTATTTCTTCTTTATCTTCTTTTAAGATTTTCTCATCTGGATTAATTTCACTTATTTTTTGTAGTCTTTCTACTTTTGTACCTAAAGTTTGTGCAATTTCCTCTAATCTACTTGTTTCTATATTGTTTAAATCTAAAATTCCCTCTTTATCTAATTTTTGTAATTGCTCTAAAATTTCTTTTTCATTTGTATATTTTTCATTTAATAAAATGCAATTATATTGATCAGATTTATTATTCCCACCTAAAAATATTCCATCTTCTGTATAATATCTTTCTATTTCTTCTATTTTTCCATCTTTATCTTCTTTTTGCTCTAATAATAAATAAATATTAGTATCTTTGTTTTCAAAGTCAATTATTCCAAGGTACTTCACGTCTAGCACTTTATTATCTTCTATTTTTTTCTGATAATCACAATTTAAGTTTATTCCTTCTAATTCCTGATTTAATATTTCTAAATCTCTTTTATCTCTTAAACTTCTCATTTTATCAACTATTTTTTCTTCATCAAGATTTCTTTGCATTTTAATAATCCCTTCCTTTTTGACTTTTTGATTTTAATATTCAAAACTGTTATTTTAAAGTTGCTATTAAGTCATAATTGCTTACACTTATTACTTTACATTTTTTAAAATGATTTATAATATTGCTATCTATTTCTTCTTTATCGTTCTTTATATAAACTAGACCATCAATATCTGGAACATCTTGCATTGTTCTTCCAATATAATATTTTTTATCAAAAGATATATCTTCTATTAAGATTTCATAAGTTTTTCCAATTTTATTTTCTAAATTTTCCCTTGATATATTTTGTTGTTCTTTCATTATTTTATTATATCTAGATTTTTTTGTATTTCCATGAACTTGATTTGGTAACTTTGCAGCAGGTGTTCCTTCTTCTTTTGAATACATAAACACACCTAATTTATCAAACTTTGCTTTTTTCACAAAGTTTAATAATTCTTCAAAATCTTCCTTTGTCTCACCTGGAAATCCAACAATTAAGCTTGTCCTTAAAGTAACATCTGGTATATTAGCTCTAATTTTTTCTAGTAGTTCTTCTATATTATTTTTAGTTGTCTTTCTATTCATTCTTTTTAAAATTTTATCTGAAATATGTTGGATTGGAATATCAAAATACTTAGCTATTTTATCATTATTTGCCACTGTTTGTATTAATTCATCAGTAATTCCTTCTGGATAAGAATATAAAAAACGAATCCATTTAATGCCTTCTATTTTAGTTAATTCTTCTAGCAAATCAGATAATTTACTTTCACCATATAAATCAATACCATATTTGGTTGTATCTTGTGCAATTATAATCAATTCTTTAATACCTTTTTTAGCCAGTCCTTTTGCCTCTTCTAAAATCTCCTCTTTTTTTCTACTAATAAAAGGCCCTCTAATATAAGGAATTGCACAATATGTACAGTAATTGCTACACCCTTCCCCTATTTTCAAATAAGCAAAGTTGTTTCCTGTTGTAATAGTTCTATCCAAAAATTCTTCTTCGCAAAACATAGGCATTTGTGGTATTTCAGTTATCTTGTTGCTAATTTTTGTCTTTGATTTTTCAACAACATCTCTTTTAATTAAATCTTCTATTTTGTCCCACAAATGATCATATTCGTCGATTTTTATAAATAAGTCTACCTCTGGAATAAGTTTAATTAAATCTTCGTAATATCTTTGAACCAAGCATCCCATTACAATTAAATATTTACATCTCTTCTTTTTATAGTTTGCCATTTCAAAAATAGTATTAATTGCTTCTTCCTTTGCTGAATCAATAAATCCGACAAGTATTAATTACAATAATATCTGCTTTTTCTTCATCATTTACAATTGTAAAATTATGTTTTTTAAACTTTCCAATTGTTGTTTCTGTATCTATTAAATTCTTACTACAACCTAAATGCACAAATCCTACATTCATTTTTACACTTCCCTTTTTTAAAAGATAGGTGGATAGTTTAAAAAATTCTCATTTTATTTTCAATATTCCCCTATCTTTATTTATTCATTTTTTCGACATATATCTACTAATATTTCGAACTGTTTTTAACCTGTCCCCACAACATGCTTTCTAGTCATTTCTATTAAATCAAGTTTTGTAAATCCTTCTACTTGTGTTTTTGTTCTATCTTTTTTTAATTCTTCTTTTAATAAGTTTTCTATTTTATCCTTATCTTCTTTGTCTTTCATGTCGATATAATCAATTATAATAATTCCACCAATATCCCTTAATCTTAATTGTTTTGCTATTTCTATTGTAGCTTCCTTGTTTACTTTAAGTATTGTTTGTTCTAAACTCTTACTTCCAGTATATTTTCCAGTATTAACATCAATTGCTGTTAGTGCTTCTGTTTTGTCTATTGTTATAAATCCACCACATTTTAACCATACTTTTCTATTTTGTATTTTTTCTATTTGTTTATCAATTTCATATTGTTCCCAAATATTTTCTTTATCTTGAAATTCTATTTTTATATTTTTATATTCTTTATTTTGCTTTATTGTTTGTTTAATGTTTTTGAATTCTTCCTCATTGTTTACAATTATCTTTTCTATATTTTTATCTGTTAGATCTATTAACATTTTTTCCACTATACTTTCGCTTTTATACAAAATTTTAGGTTCATTTAACTTAGGATTTATGCTTATTTGAGTTATTTGATTCCACTTATTTTCAACATTTTTTATATCTTCAATTATCTCTTCTTCTTTACCTTTAGCTGATGTTCTTATGATTGCTCCATTTCCTGGTTGTAAATTTTTTCTAACTAATTTTATTAATCTTTCTTGTTCTTTTTCATCTTCTATTTTTTGAGATATTGTTATAATATCAGTATTTGGCATTAACACAATATACTTACTTGGTAAATTAATATGTGTTGACACTCTTGCTCCCTTTTTATCATTACTATCTTTTTTTACTTGTACTAAAATTTTTTGATTTTGTTTTACTACTTCTGTTATATCAATTTCTTTATGTTGTTGTTTTGTCTCATCAATCTTAGGTAAAATATCTTTTAAATGTATAAAACTATTTTTACCTGTACCAATATCTATAAATGCTGATTGCATTCCTTTTATTATATCTCTTACAATTCCTATGTATATATCTCCTTCTCTTCTATCTGTCTCACTATTTTCTTCATAATATTCTATTAGTTTTCCATTTTCTACAAGAGCTATTTGTTTTTTTTCTTGATTTTTTTGTATAAATAATTCTGTCATATTTACCTTCCTTTTTATGTTTTTAATTAATTTTATTCATAGCATTGTCTGTGCCACTTTTTATTATTTCTATTATTGCCTCTTTTGCTTTAGTTGTAGCAATGTCTAATATTTCTTTTTCTTCTTCTGGAATTGCACCAATTACATAATTAATTAAATCATTTTTATTATCCGGCATTCCAATTCCTACTCTTATCCTTGCAAATTCTTTAGTCTTTATATTTTGTATAACAGATTTCATTCCATTGTGTGTTCCTGGTCCTCCTGTTTTTCTAATTTTTACTGTTCCTTTTTTTAAATCTATATCATCATAAATTATTATTATTTTTTTATTATCTATTTTGTAAAAGTCTATTGCTTCTTTTATGCTTTCTCCACTTAAGTTCATATAAGTTTGTGGTTTTAATAGAATAACTTTTTCATTTTCTATTATGCCTGTACCATATAAGCCTTTAAACTTTTTTTTATTTATTTCTATTTCATATTGCTTAGCTAATTTATTTATAGTATTAAACCCCATATTATGCCTAGTATTACTGTAATCTTCTTCTGGATTTCCCAAACCTACAATTAAATACATTTTTATTTGTTCTCCTTACTTTTGGTTTTAAACTGTTATTTATTTTAACTTTTTTTTTCTTTTTTTTCAAGCTTTTTTGCTAAATATACAAAAAAAGCACTTATATTTAAGTGCCTTTTTATTTATTAATTATTCTGCTGATTCTTCTGTTTCTGGAGCTTCATAAGCTTCTAATATAGCTTTTTGAATCTTTTCTCTAGTTTCAGCATTGATTGGATGAGCTATATCTTTGAATTCTCCGTTTGGAGTTTTTCTGCTAGGCATAGCTATAAATAATCCATTTTGACTTTCGATAACTTTAATATCATGAACTGCGAATTCGTTATCGAATGTTACAGAAGCAACAGCTTTCATTCTGTTCTCTGAATTTACTTTTCTTAAACGTACATCTGTGATTTGCATTTTAGTGCACCTACCTTCCTTAAGTTTTAAAAATATTTTGTACATACTCGTTTAATCTTATGTACAATAATATTATTCTTCATTAAAAATGTTTTTCCTTCTTTTTTTTACAAAAATTTAAATTTTCTTTTTATTTTTTTTTACTTATAGTAACTTTTTTTATTTTTTTACATATAATACACTAGATTTTTTTTGACAAACTATTGAATTTTTAAGGATATAATTATATAATCTAAATTGTTATTTAAGGAGTGTGTATTTAGATGCCAAATATAGATAATATAAAAAAATATAAAAATATCCACATGATTGGAATTGGTGGAGTAAGTATGAGTGGTATTGCTGCAATCTTACAAAATTGGGGATTTACAGTTACTGGTTCTGATACTTCTAATTCTGAAGCTGTTCAGAGTTTATTAAAAAAAGGAATTAAAGTAGTTATTGGCCATAGCTTAGAAGATGTAGCTTCTTCAGATATTGTAGTTTATTCTGCAGCAGTTAAACAAGATGATTTAGAAATGTTAGAAGCAAAAAGATTAAATATTCCAACAATTGAAAGAGCCGACTTTTTAGGTGAAATAACTCGTTCTTACAAAGATACTATTTGTGTTTCTGGAACACATGGCAAAACAACAACAACTTCTATGGTTTCACTTTGTTTTTTAGAGGCTTTAAAAGACCCTAGCATTCAAGTTGGTGCTTTTTTAAAGCAAATTGATGGAAATTATAAAGTTGGTAATAGTGAACATTTTATTATAGAAGCTTGTGAATATGTAGAAAGTTTCTTAAAGTTTAGCCCTAAAGCTGAAATTATTTTAAATATAGATAATGACCATTTAGATTATTTTAAAAATTTCGAAAATATAAAAAACGCTTTTATTAAATATGTCAAATTATTACCTCAAAATGGTTTACTGGTAATAAATGGCGATGACTCTAATTGTTTAGATTTACAAAAATATACAAGTGCAAAATCAATCACATATGGAATAAAGAACGAAAATTCTGATTTTTTTGCTAAAAATATTGAATTCGATAATGATGGTTTTTCTAGTTTTGATGTATATTATAAAAATAACTTTTTTGAGAATATAAAATTATCTATTCCTGGCATTCATAATGTTTTAAATGCTTTAGCTTGTATTTGTTTATGTAATGAGTATGGTATTAATAAAAAAGATATAAAAACAGCTTTATCAAAGTTCACTGGTGCTCATAGAAGATTTGAATATAAAGGAAAAATAGATAACAAAGCTAGCGTATATGATGATTATGGACATCATCCAACTGAAATATTAGCAACTGCTAATTCTCTCTCAAATAAAAAATATAATGAATCTTGGGTTATTTTTCAGCCACATACTTACAGTAGGACAAAAAATTTATTAGATGATTTTGCAAATGCTTTAATAAATTTTGATCATATAGTTATTTTAGATATTTACGCTGCAAGAGAAAAAAATATATATGAGATTAGTTCCAAAGATTTAGTACATAAAATTAGTACTCTTGGAAAAGATGTTAAATATATACCAGATTTTGATGAATGTGCTTCTTATGTAAAAAATAATGTTAAAGAAAATGATATTGTTATTACTTTAGGTGCTGGTACTGTTACAAATATAGGTCCTATGCTTATAAAATAATTTTTTTAATACACATATAATACACACATTATATGTGTATTTCTTTATTTAATTCTTTTTTATTATCTGAAATAAGTAATGATTGCATTTCCTTTCTTATTTTTTTATTAGATTGATGTGATTTTCTACTTATGCTTTCTGCTAATGAGCTAATTTCTTCTGCAATTTCTTTTACGTTTTTATTAGATATCTCTTTCATCTCTTTTCTGACACCCTCAATTTTTTCTTCGTTTTTACTAAATAAATCATGCATTTCTTTTCTAACACCATCAATTTTTTCTTCGTTTCTACTAAATAAATCATGCATTTCTTTTCTAACACCATCAATTTTTTCTTCGTTTTTACTAAATAAATCATGCATTTCTTTTCTAACACCACCAATTTTTTCTTCGTTTTTACTAAATAAATCATGCATTTCTTTTCTAACACCATCAATTTTTTCTGAAATAATTTTATTTGTTTTTTCTTCGTTTTTATCTACTTTTTGTTCTAAAATAGTTATTCTATTTAAAACATTTTCTACAATAGATAATATTTTATTTAATGTTTCTTCTTGCATATATATCACCTCCTTTGGAATTTGTTATAATAAAAATTAGAATATAAAAAACTTATATAAGAACTACCAGGTTGAACTTTGAATAAAACTTGAACAGATTATACTATCAAATAAAAAAATATGCAATACCTTTTGCATATTTTTTTGTTTTTATATATTTTCATATTCTTAACAATTATTATACATTGACTTTATCTGTGTCAAAAATATCTATTGTATTTCTTTTGCTTGTTTTAACATGATATCTCCAAATACTGCATAACCTTCTTGAGGATTATTAACTAATACATGTGTTATTGCTCCAACAAACTTACCATTTTGTAGTACAGGTGATCCTGACATACCTTGAATTATTCCTCCTGTCTTTTCTAACAACTTTTCATCTGTTACTTTTATTTTCATACTTTTATTATCATAGTTATTATCTTTATATATCTTTTCTATTTCTATTTCATATTCTTGTGGTTTTTGATTATCTAAACTACATAGTATTTTTGCTTTTCCAATCTGTATTTCTTCTCTTAAGGCTACCTCTGCTTCCTTTGATGTATCTATATTTAAACTAGCTAAATTATCTACTTTTCCATAAATTCCATATCTAGTATTTTTCCCTATTGTTCCTATATTATTCTGATTTTCAATAGTTCCTTGTATTTTTCCTGGATTGCCACTTTCTCCTTTTGTTATATTTAATATTTTCGTTGTTATAAATTCTCCTGATGCAATATTTATTAATTCATTTGTATCAATATCTGTTATTCCATGTCCTAAAGCACCAAAGGTCTTACTAGTTGGATCATAAAAAGTTACTGTACCTACTCCAGCTGCACTATCTCTTACCCATAACCCTATTTTATATTGGCTATTATTTGTCTTTACCGGTGTTATACTACATTCCTTAGTTTCCTGTTGATGTACATATTTTATACTTATATCATGTCCTTGAGATAAATTTACAGTTTGAATTAAATCAGATGTTGAATTTATGTTTTTGTCATTTACTTTTATTATTGTATCTCCTTCTTTTATTCCTGTGTTTTCATATGGTTTATATTTTTTGTTATCATTTCCTTCTATTTCTGACATCCCAACTACTAATACTCCACTTGTATAAAGTTTAACACCTGCAATATTTCCAACTGGAATTACTTTTGTTTTTGGTAATACACTTACTTCTACATTTTTTAGTAAAATATTATCAAATAAGCTAACTTCTAATGTTGATTTTCCAACATCCTGACTTAGTTTCTCTCCATTGCTAGATGATGTTTCTATTGTCTGCTGATTCTCATTTTTTATATTTAGCCCTAATAATGTTTTCACAGAAATCTTCTCTCCTTCAAATACTACTAATTCATTTGGTATAGTTTCTATTACTAAGGTATAGGAATAAACAATAGATAAAAAAAATACTAATAATAGCATTTTTAAGTAATTTTTCATAAAATTTCTCCTTATTTTTTGCTATTATTAGTATTTACTTTTTTTATTTTAGTATACTAAAAATAATTATATTTATTTTAGAAATTCTTTTATCAATTCTTCTGAATTGTTATTAATTTTATACATACTATATCTTTCTCTTCCCAATGCTGTAAAATAAGCTTTTGCTAAATTTCCATTATCTTTATTATTCATCATATACTTATAAATATTGTCTGTAACTTCCACATTTGTCTGATTAACAATACTTGAATAACATCCCAATTCAGTTCTTGGAAAAAAATAATTTGTTCCTTCAGTACTTGTTAGTGATCTTCGCTCAAAATCAACATTAAAAACTCCTAATAAATTATTTTTTCCAAGTAAGTCCCTATCTGTTGCTCTGTGATAATTTCCATCTGATACTATGTAAATAGAATCTTCTGCTACAACCTCTTCATTTTTAGTATTTGTTATAATTGAATATCCATTATATACTTTTCCACCAATATTTAGTCCTTGTAAAAAACTAATGATTGAAATATGATTTATAATTTTATCCCATTCATCTTCTTGTAGTTTAGGCATTTGAAAGTTAGCTGATACTCCTGAATAATTATTATAATTTGCTATTGCTGTAGACAAATTTTTTTCAATTGAGTATCTTATAACTGCTAATCTATGTTGATTAAAGTTAGAATTTGGTTCTTCGATTTGATTATCAAAATCAAATATATTATAATCTCCAAATATTTCAGTATCTATTTCTTTCCCTTCTTCATCAACAGCATTTGAAGTTTTTAATTCATCTAATCTATACCCTTTCATTCTCTCTCTAAAGTCTGCTGCATCTGAATAATATTTAACTGCTGCCTTACTTTTTTCATTAAAATTTTGTTGTTTATATTTTTGTCCATTCAAGTATGAAAACCATTCAGAACTATTATTTTCTTTATAATATTTTACCCCATTTATTTTTATATATGTATAGTCTGTATTTCCTATCTTTTCCCTTAAATTTTCTTGTTCTATTGTAATTCCTCTGTATAATGCACGGTCATTTCCAACTTTAGAACAATCGCTAATTAAATATCCATAGTCAAATACTGGTTTGCCGTTTATTATTCCTTGAATTGTAATGTAGTTATCTAGTGAATATGTTATAACAAAGTCATCATTTCCCGTTTTATATCTGCAACTATAATAGATATATGGTTTTAATCCTGAAATTTTTTCTCCATTTTTATAAGTAGATGATTCATTATTATTATCACTCTCACTCAAAGTGTTTGTGTATGGTGAATAAATATAATATCCATCATACATTGTATATACTAAAGCTGGCACATATTCTTTTAATACATCTTGATTATATCCTGCCATATTAAAGTTATTTGCAATAGAATAAAAAAAGCTATTGACAGATGCTTCTATATCACGAATTTTTGAATTCGACAAATCTGATGTACTACTATCTAATGTGTTTAATTGAAATGCTTTTAAAGCATCATATGTAGCATTATTTAGTTTAGAATCATATGATGTTTGCAGGCTCAATGTTTTTACTTGACTTCCGGACATATGAACTTAAAATTAGTGAAATCGGTAATATAATAATAATAAATATTACTGCTAAACTTTGAATTTTCATAATCTCTTTCTTTCCTTTTATGGTATTAAAAAGCTTGTAATAATTATATATTACAAGCTAGTAAACCTCATTTTTGTTTATTTTCCTGTTCCATTTGCTGTTACCATACCAGCATGTTCAGCTGCTATTGAATATGTATCATTTCCTCCTGACACTTTATATAAAAAGCCCTTTAATTGTTGTGACATTGTTGTATTTGTATTTTTTACACTTGTAGAAAAAAGGTCTCCTTCTTTTAAATATACTACACCATTTTTGTCAAGTGTGTCCATAATTTGTGAGGTAAATTGGCTATAATATACATTTTCACCAATCACATCTTTTTTTGCCTGTGTTGTTTTCTTTCCTGGATTTTCATCTAAAGTTTTTATCTCCATTTCTACATCATATGAATTTCCAGTAGCTGAAATATTTTGTACAAACTTATCATATTTATCTAGTGTTAACTTTCCAGTTTGTCTAACATTATCTACAAACTCTGTTGTAGTTGTTTCGACTGCTAATTGAGCCGTATCATCAGCTCTATCTGTCATTGTCATTAGTGGAAACACAAACATTAGTACTGCTGCTAATGCTATTGCAATAATTGTTATTAATGTATCACCCATTTTATTCCTCCTTATAACTACAATAATACATACTTTTATTTATCTGTATATGTTATTACTCTTTTTTTAGTCTTATTGGCATCTGGTGTATTGCTTCCTCCTGTTTGCATATCTTCTTGATAGTATACTCCAAGTTTTTCTGTAACCTTCTTATTCTTACCTTCTATTCTAGCATATATTCCAACGTCTTTCAAGTTTATTCCTAGATCACTAAACTCTTTTTTATATTCATCAGAAATACTATCTTTCCCATATATTATTGCTTTAATAAACTCTTCTTTTTGCTTATCACTTCCTAGAACTTCTTTTTCTAAGTCTATATAATTTATTTCGTCATAATTATCATTTTCATTTTTCTTAGAATACAGACCGTTCTTATCATTGATATTTTGAATGTCAAAAATAATTTTATAGTTTTCTTTATATGCTTTATATATAGATGGAATAATAGTTTCTAATCCTACTTGTCTTTGTGTCGTTCCACTAGTTATATACGTATAATCATATTCTCTATCTCTATAGTCTAAAATTACCTGTGATGCTCTTCTTGCTTCTCCAAAGGCATTAATACTAATGGATAATGCTAACACAAATATTAATACGGCTGCTGCCATTTTTAATGCATCTGTTGCATTCTCCATAGTATTTCACTCCTTTTTATTATTTTGTTGTGTTTAGTGTTGATGATATGTCGCTTATTATTACCTTGTTTACTAAACCTGTTTTTTTATTTACATCACATTTAACATTATATGTTTGCCCAACTTGAGCTTTACCAAATGAATTATTAAGCACATTTCCTGATGGTTTGCTACCTTGCCATGAAGTAGCAGTGACACTTATCTCTATTAACTTAGAGTTATCATCTTGATTTGCAAGATTACTTTGAACAACTGCATTTAATAAAGCATTAACTTGAGCTCCCCTCACATTTGTACCTTCATATTGCATGAATTTTTGGTTAAATGTTGATATTTCTACCTCAGACATTGAATTATTGTTTACTACTCCAGCTGCTTGATTATATATCATAATACCTAATGATATAATTAAAATTGCAAGTAATATTGCTCCTGCAATAATTAGTGCTTTTGATGCATTCTCCATTTTTTTTCCTCCTTAGTTTTTCTTTCTTATTTTATTTATAAATTTAATAACTAATTATTGTGTTATTTGTTCAAATAACATGTATTTTATTCTATTAGTAGATTTATGATATTCTATTTTTGTACATTTAAACCTTATTTGGTTATAATATTGTAAAAATTTATTCATACCTCCACCATATAAAGTTTCCATATTGTATACTTTATCATTATCTAACATTTTTATATCTATATTAATTGAATTTTTTTGATTATCTAAATATTTTCCTTTATTATTTTTTTCTACACCATTAGATATATTATTATCTACTGCTTTATTAATAATTGTTGTTAAATCTCCTCCATATATTTCTTGGTTATAATAACTTTCAAATTCCACATTTATTAATTTTGTTTCATTATAATTTGCCTTGTAGTTTAAATACATATATGAGATTCCTACAACTATAATTATTATAATTAGGAAAAATATTGCTATTTTTTTCATTTTTCATCCTTCAAATTATAACATTATTATATATTTTTTTCAATAGTAAATTTTACTATTTTTTATTTATTTTTTATCAGAAAATCTAATTTCTTTAACTCTTCCTGTTACTGGGCTAATCGTTACTTTACAATTATATGTTGGTAAATTTCCGTTTTCACCTGAATTACTTTCTATTAGTTTTTTTTCGTTATTATTATTAATACCCCTATTTTTAAGATTAACAGTAATATAAAAATTACTATCTGTAGAAGATTCTAGTTCATAATGCCTATTATTTTCATCTGCCAAATTTTTAACAGTAATAACATCATATATAGTAATATCTTCTCTACCTTCATAAGAAGTAAATTGTGTATTAAATTCATTTAATTGATTTTCCTCATTTTGCTTATGCACTTGTGCTGATGAAGTTCCAAAGGATACAAATAAATACACAGCCAATGATAATATAAGCACTCCTATTAATACCCCAGCAGCCATAATCAATGCTTTTGACGCATTTTCCATAATTTAAACTCCTAAAATATTTATTATTCTATTGTTCCATTAAATTTAAAATACATTTTAGTAATTCTTCCTGTTTTTTTGCTATATTCTACACTTTCACAATTAAAGTAAGCTCTTTTAAATTGCATATATTCGTAATAAGTATAAACATCATCTTTACTTGTATTTATTTTTTCTATTGATTTGTTTATTAAATCATTTTCTATTGATAATTTTTCTCCTTTAATTGAATTATATGCTAATACTGCATTCATTTTAGTTTTATATGAAGCATTTTCATCAACATAAATTTTACTTACTGATGTTGCTAATTTTTGTATTACATCTGTGCCATAATTTTTTTCGATAGTACTTATTTTTGATGAAATATATTTCTCGAACTGATTTTCTGTATTAGATTGGCTATATTTCTCTTGCGTTATTAAATTGTAATTACCTCCCACTTTTAGTTGATCTCGTTTTCCTGAAAAATCAAATTCTATAGTCATTGGTTCATATGCCAAATACTGTCCTTCATCATTTTTTCCAGTTCCTTCAGTTGATTTTCTTCTATTATAATCTGCTACTCTATTTAATAAAGAACATAAATCGCTACCTCTTACATTATTTCTATTATAAGTTTCATATTGATTATTAAATTCAACTACTTGAGCTTCTCTTGTGTTTTGTGATTCAGTATTTTGATAATTATTCAAATTATTAAACATTAACAGTAGTGCACCTAATATCATTAATGCAATTAATACACTTCCTGCCATAATTAAGGCTTTTGATGCATTCTCCATTATGATTCCTCCTTGAAAACAAAATTATTTCGTTGTAGCTGTCATAGATGAGAATGAACTTGACATACTTGTTAATCCGATAAATACTAATGGAATAATTAAATATCCAACAAACATACAAACCATTGGAGCAAAACCAATAAACCTACCTATCATACCTTTTCTTTTAATTAATCTTTCATTTGACTCTTTTCTTTTTGCTTGATAATAATCTCTTTCTGAATCTAATTCATCAAATGCATCTGTAATTGGTATTTTTTCTACTGCTGCTTGCATGCTTTCAATAATTCTAATTAAAGGCATATAGCTTACTTCGTCTTTCATTGCCTCTAAGGCTTCCCATGCACCAGCTTCATAGTTGTTAAGACATTTTGTAATTGGTGCTTTAAAAATATTTGAGTATCTTTCTAACCATTCTAGAATAATTTCAACACTAACTCTTTCAATTCTCATAAGCATTAATATAATTGTTTGGAATTGCATTACTTCATCTTCCATTTCTAGTTGTCTCATTTTTACTTGGAATATCAAAATCCAAATAGGAGCTTTATATCCAATAACTGAAAATACAAATGCTAATAACAATTCAAACCATTGCATATATTCACTATTTATAATTTGTAATTTGTTATAAATTCTCTCAGCTGCTTTGTCAATTTCCCCACTATCTGCTTCTTTATAAAAATCTGATTTTTCCACAGCTTTTCTTATTTCTGCTTGAGTTGTCTTTGTTTTTCCTCTGTACTTATCCAAAAATACATTGTCCTGCCTAGTTATTTCCATCGCTTTTTTCTGGTCTTTTTCAGAAAGTCCGACCTATTATATCATAATCTGTAGTTGGTTCAGTATATACATAGTTAATTGCAACTGTATGTAGTTGTGTAAATATAAATATGGATGCAAAAAATGTTACTATTGCAAGTGTGATTCTATTTATATATAACCATTCCATTTTTAACTTTGATGCTGAATCTTTTAATAATTGTCCAATTTTTCTATAATCTTTTGTTCCTTTTTTTGGCATAAATAAGTCCACTATTTTCTTTATTGGTTTTTTCTTATACAATTTTTGTTGCCATGGATTATCTGTATTTTTTACATCTATTCCTGTTGAACCATTATCTTTTAATTTTCTAACTAATATGTAAGATACAAACGTTATAATTAAAATAAGAATTTGTACTATCATTCCAGCTTTCCCATAATACCAATTTGAAGTAAAAGAAAAGTTAGATACTGCCCATTTTTTCAATGGTTCTAATAATAGCACTGGTGCAATAGAGATAACAGACAAACTTTGAAAAACATAATTTAATTTATCTCTTTTTAAAATCTCTAGTTGCATTTCTTGTGTAATATTATTCACATTTTTTAAATATAAAGATGCTCCATTTACTTTTCTATCACCAAACTCTTTAGTTAAATAAGATATACCTGCAAATTCTTTTAAAAAGCTATTTGGGGCTATATCATAATATTTTTCTAATTCCATTTCTGGGTCATCAGATATTAATATCTCATAAATCTTTTCGCCCTGTCTTGAAACATCTTTTTCATCATCTTGTGATACTTGATAAATTGCTTCTTCTACCATATTAAACTCATGGTAAGCATGTCTAATTTCAGAAAAGAAGTCAAGTTGTTCTTTTAATATTTTATTATCTATTTTATCTACTGAACCATCAATGAAAGTATCTATCATAAATAATTCAAATATCAATAAAATAAACATCAATAAATAATTACTTGAAGTTATAAAAATTGTTAAAACTATAATTGGTACTAAAATCGCAAGTGTTTTTGTAAGAATTTTTGCAGTACCTTTTCTTGTGTTATATTCATCATCTATATTTATAATTTCTAATCTTCTTCTTATTTTTAAAGCATATCTTTTTATAAATGGTATTTTTATGTAAGTTAAATATAATTTTTGAAATAGTATTTCAGTAGAAAATCTATTTTCTTTTGTTCCTTCTTGTAGACGTTGTATTTGCTTATATTCAGATTTTTGCATCTTTTTAGATAATATTATATATAAAATTAAAATTACTATAAAAGCTGCTGCTGAACCACCCATTATATAAAATATAACTTGATTACTCACTTCGATTTAGCACCTCCTTTTCTATCTAAAGTAAATTTTACTCTTGTGCTTTTGGTTTTCTTCCTCTTTTCTTTGGTGTTGAATCTTCTATATCTTCTGCACTTGTATAAGCTGATACTGGTATACTTTCTCTTTTTGTTTTATCTCCCCAATGTTTTTCTATGAATTTGTCAAATTCTTCAACATCAGATTCATCCATGTTATTTCTCATTTCTTTTATATTTGTTTCTGTAATTGGATTTGTAATTACATATTCTCCATCTATGTATTCTAATATGTTTCTATATGTATACAACTTTTTATCAGTTGATTTTTCAAAATATCTAGTAGCATTATCAAAAAATTTATCAAATTTTCCTTCTAACGTTTTTTCTTTTCTATGATCAAATGTATATTCACTTTTGCTTTCTATTGGAATACATTCTGTAATTCTTTCTATATATCTTTTTCCTCTAAAATCTTTTACTTGGTGTACATCAAAGTTTAAAACTTGTACAACTTGTTCTTCTGCTGTTTTTTCATCAGTAAATACTCCTGTTCTTAACATTGAGTTTCTTAAAGCTGTTACTAAGTTTGGAAATGTTTTAGCATGGTGAGTAAATAATGTGAATTTAGATGCAACTTGAGCTGCTTGTATCATCCAAGATGCTACAGGGTCTGTCGCAACCTCTCCAATTATATTTACAGAACCGTCAGTTTTCTTTTGTACGTCCAAACCTTCTTGCCCTGAAATAGTATCTGTTTCACGGAAAGATAAAATATTTCTTGTTGGATATATTTTCCTTAAATGAAGCTCAAATGCCATTTCTTGAACCCTTATATTCATTGTTTCATAAATATTTTCTATCATACCCATAAGCAAAGTTGTTTTACCTGAACCTTGTTCACCAGTAATTGAAGTAATCCTTGCTCCTTTTACTAAGAATTTTAATAGTTCAATGGCATCTTCTTTTCCTGGATCTCTTACTAATTGCTCTAGAGTTGCTCTTTTTACGTCAAACTTTCTTACGAAAAATGCCCATGTCTCAGAGAAGCTTGGTCTTACAACAACAACACGAGAACCATCTTTCATTTCATTAATTTTATAACCATTTGTATCTGATAATTGTCCAGGATTATTATATTTGTAAATATTCTGACATACTCTTTTTAATTCTGCTTCTGTTCCAAAAGATAAAAACTCTAATCTTATAGATTTACCTTGGAAGAAAATCCAAATACTATCACAAGCTCTTGGAACTTTATGTTCTGCAATTTGTCCTAAATAATCTCCATCTGTTTGTGCAACCTGACTTAAAAAGCTTTCTGGAAGTCCAGATACTCCGTCCAGATACTCCGGTCAATATTCATATCTCTTACTTCATCAATAGTGCTATATCCTTTATAATGTTGGTAAATTCTTTGTACTACAACTTCTAACTTGTCTGAAAAAGGTAGTACAATATTTTCTTTTTCATATATTTCTTCTATCTCATTACTTGTTATTACATAAGAAGGTTTTGTTTCTCCTTCTACATATTTTAACTCTGCTAAATTATAGTTCTTTATTAACTCTGTTAAAGCTTCATATCCAAATTCTTTTTTATATGCATAAATTAAAATATCAAATTTATCTTGTGCAGTTAAAAGTGATGGAATATCAAATGGAATTGCTTTAGATATGTTAGTTTCAGTTACTCCATATTCTTTTAATAATAAATCATAAATCAACTCTTTTACATATCTTTTATCATTAACATCTCCATAGGTACATCCTTTTAATGCCTTTTTTAATTCGTATTTTTTATTTTTTCTTCTCTTTAATTCTTCTTCTGAAAGACCTATATCATATAAGTTAATTTTTGTTATTTCATCTAGCCTTCTTTTTACAAATTCTATCATCTTGTCAATAGTATAAGTTTTATCATCTACTTCTACTGTTTTTTCTACTTGTGCTTCCTTTTTCTTTTTTATATTGTAATATATTACAAATATTGCAATTAATATAACAATTAGTGTTAGCACAATGTTTGTTATTGTCATTTAGGTCCCCTCCTTACATTTTCATTGCTAAATCTTGTAACCTGTATATTATACTTTCTGCTGTTCTTTTTATTTCATCTAGAAAAAATCTATTTCTATCATCTGCACTAGTTCTTTTTAAATTTAAAAGTAAGTCTGGCAGATTACCTTCCTCACATGCCTCAAAAAACAATGTATTATATGGAATTGTTGATATCTTGTTTCTTTCTCCTAGATGTCTTGTAATGTTTTTTGCTGTATATTTTGAAAATCTATCATATCTTCCAACTAATAACAATGTTTTATTAGTTTCTAAAACTGGCATGATTTCTTTTAATTGTATAAAATTGTTTACACTTGATAGTCTTTGACTAACATTTGCAACAATTAAATTTGAATCTTCTAATATAATGTCACTATATCTTTCTTCAATTTCTTTATCTAAATCAACAAATACTAAATCATAATATTTGTTTGCTAAACTAATAATATCTGGATATAATTTTTTTATTTCTTCATATTCTTGAGCATTTCCTTTAAAACTTTGTAGAACTTCTAATCTGTCTTTAAAAATTATTTTTGTATAATTAGTTATATTTTCTGGAGATACCTTATTGCTTTTTACAATTCTTGCTAATCCTGATACTCCACCTTCCATAGCAATATTATTCACATTAGGCATAAAAAAATTAAAAGTTTTTTTAGCTTTTTTTTCTTCCCAAAAACAGTGATCTAGTACTTCATCTTTATATGCAGTTGAAATTATTAGAATTTTATAATTATGCTCAATTGCCATATATGTGGCAATTGCAGCTAATGATAACGTTTTTCCTGTTTGTTCTCTACCGTTGCTCCAAAATGTTACAATTGACATTTTTTATACTCCTTTTTCTATATTTTTGATAATCCTTCTTACTTGCATATCACTTATATCCCCTAATATTTCCTCTGCGATATATGCTAATCCATCCTTATATTGAATACTTAATTTCTTAAACTTTATTTTTGCCACTCTTTGATTTTCATATATAATACTTAAGTCTCCATTTTCCATCGGAAAATATATTTTATAATCTTCCCATATGACTTTTTTTCCTAAAGAAAGATAATTTAAATAGTCATCTTCTTCTTTTATCATATCTTTTGAGAAAAGTATTTTTGTTAATTTTATAGGGTTTGTTAAATTACTTATAATTTCTAATCCTTTTTTTAGTGAATATATATCAAAAGAAGTTACAAAATAGTTTTTATCAGATTCTTGCAAGTTATAGTTTTCAAACCCTTCTTGCGTGTCAGTATCTATTAGTACAATATCATATTCTAATTTTTGCATCTCAGAAACTCCTAGATATTCTTTTATATCTTCAATTCCTGAGAAGCCAACTGCTATATCTATTTCTTCATATTCTGTAACATATTTCACAGTAGGATTTATTGCAGGAACAACATATCTTGATTTTTGAGTTGTTGTTGCATCTACTATTAAAACACTCTTATTTAATGCTGTTAATATTTTAGCAACATATATAATTAAATCTGTTTTATCATAAGCTCCAATAAACCCTACCTTTTTCATAGTATGTGCTTCTCTCCTTCTTTTTATTTTATTCTGATGTTACTCCTGATAAAGAATCTAAATATTCTTTTCTTGAGTTTTTAGAATTTGTTATACTTTCTTCCATTTTAGTTTCTAAGTTTGATGTTGCTTGTTCCCCTTGGCTATTTATTACACTATTTATTGAGTTGTTTCTTAAATCTGGTAAACCACCTTTTTGATATCTTTGACTTAACTCATCCATTGCTTTTTGTAATACGTTTGGATCACTTTGTAATAATTTAGATGTACTTTCATTTATTGGATATGTTGGAGTTGCAGCTTTTTGCATTCCTGCTTCTGTATATTTTGTCGCATAAAGTTTTGCACCTTTTACTTGTGCACTATCAATAATTGCACAACTCATATGTAAGATTTCATCTTCTGATAAATTAACCCATATTGTATCTTCTGAATCTACTCCACTTACTTGAGGTATTTCAACTTCTTTTTTAGAAACGACTATGAAATCTTGTCCATTTGGAAACATTACTCTTATATCAATATAGTCTCCTGTTGCTAAATCCATTGGTAAAACTATTACATTGTATTCTTGTTTTCTTATATCATCTTGTACCATATTATCACTTTTATTTAATAATTCAGTTGTTATTAATGTATTTTTTTTCATAGTTACCTTTGCTATTAATGGAACACTATTTAATTCAACGTATTCTTTATCGCCTTTTTTATTCATTGTATAGTAATTTTCTGTTTCTTCTTCTTGTTTTATTTCTTTTTCTTCATTATCTTTTTTTATATATAATTTAGCTTCATTATTTTTATCATATTTTGTATATATTTCATTTCCTTCTTTATCTTGTAATGCATAATTTTCAATCACACTTATATCACTTGTTGCATTACTTGGTACTAAATTTTTATTTACTGTTTGTAATGTAAGCATATCTTTTGTGATTACTTGTCCTGAGCTTACATCTTGATTTAACACATATGCTCTTACACTAGCTTGCATATCAGCTTTTTCTTTTTTAGTTTTTTGCATTAATTGCCAAAATAAAAGTCCTATAACAATACCTGATATACATAGCATTGCTAACATTCCTAATAAAAATGAATTTCTTGCTTTTCTTTGCATTGGATTTGTTGCCATGACAAATTCCTCCCTTAATATTTATTTTTCTTATATTTTTTACAAAATAATTATATTATCTATTCTATTTTAACTCATATAGCACTTAAAATCAATGAATTTATATAGGTGTAATTAAAAGTTAATATTGTTGTAATATTTTTGTAATATTTTAGCTACACCTTCTTCATTATTACTTTTTGTTATAACATCTGCAATAGATGTTACAACTGGTGTACTACCTTCCATTGCTACTCCTAACCCTGCATTCTCTATCATTTTTTTATCATTAATATTATCCCCAATTGCCATTACATCTTGTGAATCAATTTGTAACTTTTCAATTAGAAATTCAATAGCATTCCATTTATCTACATTTTCCAACGAAATTTCAGTGTAATAGTACTCTATTGGTATATCCTCAGTTCCTTGTTTTATCATCTTTCTGGACATATGTGAAACATCTAAAACTTCTATTCCCTCTACTTGTTTTACTTTTCTTAATATAGAATTAAATACTGTCTTATTATCATCACATATTGTTACTTTTAAGAATTTTTCTTCATTCATGTTTTTTACATATTCATACATGTCATCTACAATGTTTATATTTGTTTTTTTACTTTCTTCTTTTTTTAAATTTTCTTTATGATAATATAAAACATTGTACTTTAGAGCTGTTGCAAGTATTGTCTTATCTGTATAAACATTATAATTAATACTGTTTTCCTCACATATTTTTATAATTTGTAAAACTTTTTGCTTTGACATATATTTTTCATATATAATTTTATCATTTTTAATATCGTAAACAAGTGCTCCATTTCCTGCTATAAAATAATTATTGCTTCCTATTTCTTTTGCTATTGCTTTTATAGAATCTATTGGTCTACCTGATGCAATTATCACATCTGCACCATTTTCTATGGTTTTTTCTATTGCTTTTTTGGTATTTTCTGTTACAACTCCATATTTATTTAACATTGTACCATCTAGGTCTACTGCTACTATTTTATACATATTTTACACTCCTCATTTTTTGTCGAGATTTATTATATATATAAATTTTAAAATTTGCAATAATTTTATAATATAAAAGCTTGAAAAAATCAAAAATACCATATATAATAAAATCATATCATAAAACAATTAACCAAAAAGAGAAAGGAGCGATTTTTATGAAAATAAAAATAACAGGAAAGGAACTAAAGATAACAGATGCAATAAACGATTATGTAGAAAAAAAATTAGACAGGATTGATAAATATTTTGAAGATTCTGAAGCAGAAGTTACTTTAAGAACCGAAAAAACAGAACAAATAGCTGAAATTTATGTAACAGCAAATGGTCAAAAGTATAGAGCAGTAACAGAAGATAAAGATATGTATGCTTCAATTGACAAAGATATAGATATATTGGAAGGTCAAATTAGAAAAGCAAAAACTAAAAAAGAAAAAATGATGAAAGATGCCTCTTTAAAATCTATTGAGACTGTAACAGATGTAGTTTCTGAAATCAAAGATGAAATTATTAAAACTTCTTATTATGATATTAAACCAATTACACCTGAGGATGCCGTTTTAAAATTACAAGAAAAACCAACACATAATTTTTTAGCTTTTATAAATGTTGAAACTGGAAAAGTAAATGTTATTCATAAGTTAAAAGATGGCAAAAATTATGGTTTAATTGAACCAGAAGCATAAAAATATATAATAAAGGCAGGAAATCAAATCCTGCCTTTATGTATTTTAAAATAATAATAAAATAGATAAAAACAAAATTTAATCTCCTGCTAAGAACTAAACTTTAATAAAACTATTTCATGTTTCTTTCAGCTTGTTCTATCATTTTTTTAACCATTTGTCCACCGATTTTACCAGCGTCTTTAGCAGATATATCTCCATTGTATCCGTCTTTTAAGTTAACACCAACTTCGCTAGCTACTTCATATTTGAACTTATCTAAAGCTGTCATAGCTTCTGGAACTAATTTTTTGTTGCTTGAGTTTGCCATTGTTTTTTCACCTCCTGTAATATTACACTTCAGAAAAAACTTTTGCTTTTTCTAATACTATCATTTGCAGAAAGTAAAAAAAATAAACAGGAAATTTTTACAAAATCTTTTTAAAATTTATATTCTTTTTCAAGTTTTTCATCAAAATACAACTTTATTATTAATTTAAATTCTTCTAAACTTTCTTCTTTTAATGTAAAAGAATATATTTTTTTAGCTGGTGCAAGTATTGTGTATTTAATAGCATTTACTGTACTTTCGTTCATTTTTATTGTTGATGTATCCTGTTTGCTACAACTCTCACATTTAAATCCATTATCTTTTATACTAAAATAATTCAAATTTTCTTTTTTACTACAATTTGTACATTCTTTTATATTAGGTGTAAATCCTAATATTACTAATAAACGTAATTTAAACACACTTAATATTAAATCTAAATTTTTATCTGTTTCAGATATAGTATAAAGTGTATTTAATAATAATTGTAAAATATTATAACAGTTTTGATTTTCATGTGTTACATCTTGTACAATTTTATTTATATGTACTGCATATTTTAGTTTATCTAAATCTGTCCTTAAGTTATAAAACACTTCAATTGGTTCTACAGAATTAATATGATATGTATTTGTTCCTTTATACATCAAGTACTCTCCAAAACAAAACATTTGCGTGCCAGCTAAAAGAGCACTTTTAGGTCTTCTTGCTCCTTTAGCCACACACGAAATTTTCCCGTATGCCAGGTGTTAACATCGTTAGCATTTTATCAAAATCTCCCATATTATGTTCAGATAATATTATTCCATTTATTTTTACATTTGACATTTTATATTTTATCCATCCTTTTATTTTTTTCTATCTAAACTTATATTCATTATATTTTGTATATCTTCTATATCTTTTGAATTATTCATTTTATTTTCTATATTTTCAATTTGTTTTAGTTCTAAAAACGCATTAATATCACCTGTATTTTTAAAGGTATCCCATGCAATTTTCTTTATCATAAGCTTCACTTCCTTTTTTAAAGTTTTACCTTTAATTTTATCTTTTGCTTTTTTATTCTTTTTTATACCACTGTTTTTTATTTTAAAGTTTAAATTTGTTGACTATAGAATTATTTTCTTGCCAATCTTCTTTTACTTTTACCCAAGTTTTTAAATTTACTTTAACTCCAAAATTTTGCTCCATATCAATTCTAGCTAACATTCCAATTTTCTTTAACATTTCTCCATTTTTTCCTATAATTATTCCTTTATGGGAATTTTTAAGACAATATATTGTTGCTTCTATATCATATATATCTTCTTTGTTTTTATTTTTTCTTTGTTTCATTTTTTCTATTTCAACATAAATACCATGAGGTACTTCTTCTTGTAATAACTTTAAAGTTTTTTCCCTAATTGTCTCTTCTGCCAATTGCCTTAAAGTTTGATCAGTATATTCTTCTATATCATAATATGCAGGTCCTTCATTTAAGTTCTCTTCTATTTCATCTAAAATTACTTCTTTATATTTATTGTTAGTTGCACAAATTGGTATAACTGCTTGAAAATTGTATTCTTTTGAATATATATCAATTAAATTTAATAGTTTTTCTTTTTTTACTAAATCTATTTTATTTATTATTAGTATAGTTTTTTTATTTGCTTCTTTTATTTTTTCTAATATTATTCTATCTCCTCTGCCTATATCTTCACTAGTTGCTTCAATTAAAAATAATAGTAGGTCTGCATCTTTTAAACTAGTAAAAGATGTTTCTATCATTGTTTCATTTAATTTTGTTTTTGGTTTATGTATTCCGTGGTGTATCAATAAATATAATTTGTGAATTTTCTCTATTTACTATACCTTTAATTGCTGTTCTTGTTGTTTGAACTTTATTTGCAATTGCTGCTACTTTTTCTCCCACTAATAAATTTAACAATGTTGATTTTCCTACATTAGTTCTTCCAATTAATGTAACAAATCCTGATTTGAATTCTTGCATATTTTTTCTCCTTTTAGTTTTATGTTTTATATTTCTTTATTTTTATATCTTGTATTTATATTATACACTATTTTTTTGCTAAATTTGTAGAAAAAAAGCTAATATATTAAGTTTTTTTAAAATTATACTATACTTTTTATTTACAAATTTCCTTATTCTTAAAAGAACTATCTATCTTATGATAAATAGTTCTTTTTATCTTATGCATATGCATGGCGTTTTTTAAAGCTAAGTAGATTTGTAATTTCATTTTCAGAATTTTTTGCCTTTTTAGTTTTTCTTGCTCTTTCTTGTTCAAGTTCTCTTTTTTGTTTTTCAGCCATAGATTGACAAATTGCTTTTTGATATGTAAAATGTGTATCTTGTGCAATCTTACTCCAATTATATTCATTTCTTACTTTATTTTTCGCTTTTTTAGTTATTTCTTGACATAGTTTATGATCATATAATAATTCTAAAATAGAATCTGCTATTGAATTTGGATTTCCACAATATGCTTTCATTCCATTTACTTTATGATCTACTATCTCATTTAATCCTCCAATATCTGATACAACAATTGGCTTTTCAGAAAGCATTGCTTCTAAAGCTACAATTCCAAATGGTTCATATGTACTTGGAAATACTGCAACATCTGCTGCTTTATACATTCTTTGTACATCTTTTCCATTCATATATCCTGCAAAATAAACTTTATTTTCAATCCCCATTGCTTTTACTTGTTCTGCTAATTCTTCTTGCATTCCACCTTTTCCACAAATAACTAATTTACTATCTTTATAACCTTCTAATATTTTAGGCATTGCAGATATTAGATGTTGGATTCCCTTTTCATATACTAATCTTCCCATAAATAATATGATTTTTTCATTGTCCATTGCATATTTTCTTCTAAAGTTATAATCTCTTTCTACTCCATTAAATAGATTTAAGTTTACTCCATTTGGTATTACATTTATTTTTTCATATGGTAGACCAAATAATCTTTGCAATTCATTTTTCATATAATTACTATTTACTATTACTTCTGCTGATTCATATGTTAACATCCATTCTGTATCATTTATATATCTTTGTTGTTCATCATGTATCCCACTATTTCTTCCAGATTCTGTAGCATGTATTGTAGAAACAATTGGTATATTATATGAATTTTTTAATGTTTTTGCACTATAGGCTACTAACCAATCATGTGCATGTATTACATCAAAATTTCCTTGTTCTTGTATTATTTCATTCACTTTTGCTACCATATTAAAATTTAATTGCATAACCCAATCTATAAAGTTATTAGGATTTATCATATAGTTATCAACTCTATATACCTTTACTCCTTTGTCATCTTCAAAATATGGTGCATCTCCCTCTCTATATGTAACAACTGTTACATCATGACCATCTTTCAATAATGTTCTTGATATATCATATACTACTCTAGCAATTCCACCTACCACTCTTGGTGGATATTCCCATGTTAACATTAGTATTTTCATCGATATGCTTCCTTTCTTTTTTACATTTTCTTTTGTTATTTGACATTTTTCTTCATTCTAATATATTGTATACAATTTTTTAAAAAAAGTAAATGGTTTTTTTAAAAAAACATTTACTTTTTTATACTAAATTTATTTAATTTTTTATTCAATCTGTTATTAATCATTTTGTAAATTTTGATTGTTTTCTTGGTCTTCTGAATTTTCATTTTCTGTATTATTTTTTGTTTTATTATTTGTATCTTTTTGATTTGTTGTATTTTTTGTTTGACTATTAGAATCATTTTGATTGTTTGATGAATCTTTTGATGTTACGCCTATTTTATCCAAATATACTTCAGCATCCATCTTTCCATTGTTTGCTGTTATATAATAATGTCTTTCTCCTCCACTAATTGTCATATAAATATCATCTGCTACAGGTGCTGAAAATAATTCCTCTCCACCTGAATTTAATAATGTATATTTTTTATCTTTACATGCTACTATTACATTATAATTTGGAATTACTAATAAATTTAATGCATCTTTATTACTTGATGCTATATAACCAAAGTTATCATATTTAAAATCAACTACTTGGTTTCCATTTTTATCAAATAATCCCCAATTTTTATCTTTTCTAACTGGAATTAAATTTCCTGCTAATAAATATTTATTTTTTATATTGTTTTGTTCATATTTGGAAATATCCATTCCAACTTCGTCATTTTCAATATATATTTTTATATTTCCTCTCAAATCCAAAACACCATATTTGTTATCCTTTTTTGCAACATATAGTCCGGCATCGCTATCCATTAATTCAATTGAATCATACATAATTTGTACTTTTGTTTCTTTTTTTCTAGATAATATTCCAACCTTTTTATTGTTTTCTACTAAAAAATCTCCTATATTAGGTAAATATGTGATTGAATCATATTTTGGTTCTAAGATTACATTTCCTTGTACATCTATAACTCCATATTTGTTTTGTTCTTTTTTACTTACTACAAGCATATCTTCTAATACAGCTTTTTGATTTGATAATACAGGACTAATCTCTGTATAGCCATAATCTAAGACCTTACTTCCATAATACTCTATTAAATATGGCATTGTTAATACATATATTCTATTTTTTTCTTGATCATATTGAAAACTAATATTAAACGCTTTTTCAATTGTTTCTGATGTTGCATATAATACTCCGATTTATTGCTTTTACTGGTTTTTTGCTATATACATATTCATAGTTTTCTGTTGATGTTGTTAAATCTAGCTTATATATTTTATTAGATCCTAATGAAAAATTTGCAACCTCATTTTCATTTTGTATATAACATTTACTTTGTTCTTCAGACTTATCACTATATTCTCCATTATAGCTATCATATCCTAAAATTCCTGCTACTTCTTTTATTGGTATATAAATTGTTCCATCATTTTCTATTATTAACATATCTTTAAATTTTTCATTTACTTGTCCATCTAATGTTAATTTTAATTGAGAATTTTTTATATACATTAAATATGATATTATTCCTATAATTAGTATTATTAGTAATATAATTGCTCCTAATATGATTTTTGATGTCATTTTTTTACTTTTTTCTTCTTTAGTCTGAAAGCTTTCTTCTATTATATTCATTTGTATCCCCCTTATTTTAGGTTATTTATAATATTATTTTGTATAACCATATTTTTTATAAAATTCCTCTTTGAAATTTCCTAGATTATCATTCTCTATTTCTATTCTAACCTTTTCCATTAAATTAGTCAAGAACCTTAAGTTATGAATTGATAGTAATCTTACTCCTAATATTTCATTTGTCTTTATTAAATGTCTAATATATGCTCTTGTATAATTCTTGCATGTATAGCAATCACATTCTTTATCTAATGGTCCCCAATCTCTTTCATATGTTGCATTTCTTACAACTACTTTTCCAGATGATGTCATAGCTGTTCCATTTCTTGCAATTCTAGTTGGTAATACACAGTCACACATATCAATTCCAGATATAGCTGCTTCAATTAGATAGTCAGGTGTTCCAACTCCCATTAAATATCGTGGTTTGTCTTTTGGCATTAAAGGTGTTGTATATCTTAATATGTCCAAAAATTCCTTTTTTGGTTCTCCAACACTAATTCCTCCAATTGCATATCCGTGGTAAATCAAGTTCAATTAATTCTTTTGCACTTTGTTCTCTTAAATCTTTATAAAAACCTCCTTGAATAATTCCAAATAGTGCTTGTTTATCAGTTGTAGTATGTGCTTGTTTACATCTCTTAGCCCATCTTGTAGTTCTTTCCATTGATTTTTTTGTATATTCATATGTAGATGGATATGGGCAGCATTCATCAAATGCCATAATTATATCAGCACCTAAATCTTCTTCAGTTTCCATTACAGATTCTGGTGAAAAGAAATGTTTGCTTCCATCTAAGTGAGATTTAAATTCTACCCCTTCTTCTTTTATAGTTCTTAAGTCTCCTAAACTAAAAACTTGAAATCCACCACTATCTGTTAATATTGGTCTATCCCATTTCATAAAATTATGAAGGCCACCTGCTTCTTTTACAATTTTGCTTCCAGGTCTTAAATATAAGTGATATGTATTTGATAATATTATTTGTGCTTTTACTTCCTCTTTTAATTCCTCTGGTGTCATTGACTTTACAGTGGCTTGTGTTCCAACTGGCATAAAGATTGGTGTTTGTATATCTCCATGTGGTGTATGTACTATTCCCCTTCTTGCTCCTGTCTGTTTACATTCATGTAATAATTCGTATGTTACTGCTGGTTTCATTTTTCTACTCCTTTTCTGTTTCTTTCTACATCATGATTTTCATTTTCTTGGTTCTTATTACTTAATTCACTATATATTTGTTTTAATTTCTTACTATCCATTTGTCTTGTTTTTACAAGTTTTCCTTGTTCATTTCCATCTATTGTTCCAACATATGCTATTCCTGGCATAATTCCATAAGATTTAGCTTCTTTCTCCCTTTGTTCTAGTCTTTTTTCATTTAATAGATCTTCTTTTACTGCTAAATAATATTCGTCATTTTCTATCATAAGATCGAAATTAATCCCTTCACTATAAATAGTTTTTATTTTTTCTAGTTTCCCTTCTTTATTTTTATATTGCAGTGTATATCTCTTAAGTCCTTCAATTTCTGATGAAACCTCTATTATAGTCATACTCCCTTGATGTTGTTTTATACTTATACTTCTTTGGTTTTTACCGTTATTTTCATACCAAGGTGTTTTAGTTTCTTTTGCTCTTTTTTCATTTTCTGTTGTTTTTTCTATTTCTTGTATAATTTCATTATCTATTATATCTTTTCTTCTTTCAAGTAATGGCCCTAAATATTCTCTCGTTGTTTTAACATATTCATCTATATTGTCTGAATTGATATTTCTAAAAACTGTATCTAAATCTTGAAAATTATTTTTCTTATGTTGTTGTGTTGCATTTAAGAATGCTTCTTTTAACGACATAGCAATAAATTCATTATTAGACATTATATCTGATCCCATCTCTCTTCCAACAGATACAAAAGGAGATTTTCCTTGTTTTAAAAATGGATTATTTTTTCCGTGCATCTTCAAATAGTTCTGGACTCTCTTTGTATATTTCCTCTATAGTGCTATATATGTTTTGTTCTTGGTCTTCTTTAGCATATATTATAAATGTATCACTATGTGGATTATTTTGTATATCTTCTGTAGTTCTTATTTTAAAATATAATTGATCATTTATATATTGTTTTTGTAAATATTTGCTTGCTAATTTGGCGATATTTTTTGGTTTGATATTTAAATAATATTTATTCCATCCTTCTTGTTGAATTGTTTCTACATCATCTCCTAATGTTGTAAAAGCAATTTGAATAGGAGGAAGTCCTTTAAATGTTGTAGCAAGTTTTGGATTATCTTTTTTTAGTTTTATATATAAATTTATCATATCATATTCATCTTTTGTATATCTCAAGTTAGCTAATGATTCCTTTTTCTGTTTTAGTAGCTCTTTTTCTAGAGTATCTTTATCTTTTTCAATTTCTCTTTTGTCTTTTAGATTATCATGTGCATTTATAGCACATAATGCTCTATATTCATCTTGTTTTCCACTTTTTAAATATATCTGTTGAAAGTTTTGTATAAATTCTTTTATACCTTCATTTATATCAATTTTTTGATTGTTATTTAACTCTTTATCTATGTTTGCTTCTGATTTTTCCTGTAACATTAATTGTTTTTTGTTTTTAAATAAATTTTCTAGCAATTTCTTTATTTTTTCTCTCATATCTTCTCACCTTTGTATATTATTATTCTTATACTGCTTTTATTTTATAAACATTGCATCTCCAAAACTAAAAAATCTGTATTTATCTTTAACAGCTTGTTTATAAGCTTCCATAACAAAGTCCTTTCCTGCTAATGCAGATACTAACATAAGTAATGTTGATTGTGGTAAATGAAAGTTTGTAATTAATGCATCTAAACATTTAAATTTATACCCTGGATATATAAAAATTCCGAGTATCTGCCTCACACTCTTTTACTAATCCATTTTCATCTGCAATTGTTTCTAATACTCTACATGATGTTGTTCCTACTGCTATTACTCTTCTTTTTTCTTTCTTTGCTTTATTTATTTTTTCTGCATCTTCTTTTTTTATATAAAAATGTTCTTTATGCATTTTATGATTTTCAACAACATCTTCTTTTACTGGTCTAAACGTTCCTATCCCAACATGTAATGTTACATTTGCAATAATTATTCCTTTTTTTTCTATTTTTTCTATTAATTCTGGTGTGAAATGTAATCCTGCTGTTGGTGCTGCAGCAGACCCATTATATTTAGCATATACTGTTTGATATCTGCTTTTTTGTTTTAATTGTTCATGAATATATGGTGGTAGTGGCATTATTCCAATATCATCTAAAATTTCATTGAAAATTCCGTCATACATAAATTTAACTTTTCTTGTTCCACCTTCCATCACTTCCAATATTTCTGCTTTTAATTTTCCGTCTCCAAATATAACTTTATTTCCTACATGTAATTTATTTCCTGGTCTTACAATACATTCCCAGATATCTCCTTCTATATTATTTAATAATAAAAATTCAACATTTGCTCCAGTTTCTTTTTTTCCATATAGTCTAGCAGGAATTACTTTTGTATTATTTCTAACTAATACATCTCCTGGATTTAAATAATCTATAATATCCTTAAATTTCTTATTTTCTATTGTATGATTACATTTATCTAATATCATAAGCCTAGATTCATCTCTTTTTTCTAATGGTGTCTGTGCTATTAATTCTTCTGGTAAGTCATAATTAAATTCTGTTACTTTCATTACTATTTCCTTTCTTTTATATATTATTTCTCACATTTTCGACAATTTATAACCAAATTTATGCATTAACTTAGTAGTGTCCCTAATATTGCACTTTGTATGAGTTTTTAAAATTACTGTTTTTAGCTGGCTTTATTTTATAAATCTCTTCTGGTAATCCAATTTTTCCTGATGTTGTTTGTATGTTCTTATTCATATAGTCTGTATACCATTTCTTTTGTCCTATTAATATTTCGTCTTTATAACCATATTTTTTGTAGTCATGTAGTTCTGGTCTGCTATATCCATATTCATCTGCATTTCTTTCTAATGTGTGTAAAAACTCGTGTAAAAACACTTCTTCTGGAAATGTGTTTATTTTCATATTATATTTATATATATAACTTTTTGAATCATTAGGAAGTCTTATATTTGAAAATCCTATTCCATAGTAATCCATTGAACCTAGTCCTATCCAGTCATTTACTTGTATATCATTTTCATGTTTATTATCTCCGTAGTCTTACTATTACAAATATATGGTCATAGTCATTTTGTTCTATTATATCTCTTATTTGTGTTTCTACATTTTCTGGTGAAATATAATACCCAAATTCTTCATCATATGATAATTCTGTTAATGGTGTATCTATTTCATATATATCACATTTTGCTTGCATTTTTCCTTCTGATAAATTCTGTGCAGATGTTTCGAATCTATTTATTGTGTTATTTATATCATTTATATCACTATTTGTTACATCTAGTTTTATCTGCTTTCCATCTATATTTACATCTGTTGTTTTAAATATAAAACATCCAAATTTCCAATTATTGTTGTTTTCTTTTATTCCTTCTTCTAATTTAAAATCAGCAAACCATGCTTTTCCTTTTGCTTCTCCTAAATATCCTCCTAGCCTAAATCCTATATTTACTGTTTCTCTATTTTTTGAATTAAATATTAATTCTATTTTTTGCCACTCATTTGTTCCTTGTATAGCTACTGATCTTTCTGTTGTTCCCTCTATAGATATTTGTGCTCCTATTCCTGATTTTTGTTCTTCTGATATTATATCTTGGGTTTTTACCATGCATGTTACTTTATACGGCTGATTTTTTTCTACTTTCACACTTTTATAAAACATTGCATCATTATATTCATCTGATATTATTTCATATGTTCTTTTATCCATATATTTTATTTCATTGTCTTTTTTAAATTTTGATGTATATAAATTCGCTTCACTTCTAACAAAATCCCTAAAATTATTACTTTCATAATATTGGTATGCAAAATATAATAATACTATTAATATCATTATAGTAATTACATTTGTTATTTTTCCAAAAGTTGTTGTTTTTTTGCTTTTCATATATTTTTTCTCCATTCTTTTGCTTCTTTTTTATTATATATGATTTTTTTCTATTTATAAAGTATTTTTATGAATTTTATTAATATTCTTAATATAAGTAAAAACCTATATTAATATAGGTTTTTTACTGGTTATATAATGTTATTAATTACTTATTTTAATTATGCTTCCTCACTTTTGCTATTTTCATTTTTGTCTGCTAAATCCTTCATGCTAAGGTTTATTCTTCCTTGATCATCAATTTCTATAACTTTTACTGTAACTTTATCTCCAACATGAAGTACATCTTCTACATTTTTAATTCTTTCTTTTGATATTTTAGATATATGTAATAAACCTTCTTTTCCATTTCCACCTAAGTCTACAAATGCTCCAAAGTTCATTATTCTTACTACTTCTCCATAGTAAATTCCCCCAACTTCTATTTCTCTTGTTATATCTTCAATCATTTCTAATGCTTGTTGAGCTTTATCATTTTCTGATGAATATATGAATACTTGTCCATCATCTTCTATGTCTATTTTTACCCCTGTTTCATCAATTATTTTATTTATCATTTTTCCACCAGGTCCTATTACATCTTTGATTTTTTCTGGATCAATAGTTGTTGTTATTATTCTTGGTGCATATATAGAAACTTCGTCTCTTGGTTTAGAAATAACAGGTAACATTATTTCATTTAAAATATATTCCCTTGCCTTTCTTGTTTTCTCAAATGCTTCAGAAATTATCTCATATGTTAATCCATCACATTTAATATCTACTTGTATTGCAGTTATTCCTTTTTCAGTTCCTCCAACTTTAAAGTCCATATCTCCAAAAAAGTCTTCTAGTCCTTGGATGTCAACTAACATTACATAATCTTCATCATTATCAGGATTTGTAACTAATCCTGTAGAAATTCCTGCAACTGGTCTTTTTATTGGAACACCTGCATCCATTAAACTTAAAGTACTTCCACATATACTTGCTTGTGATGTTGAACCATTTGAAGATAATACTTCTGATACTACTCTTATCGCATATGGAAATTCTTCTTTAGATGGTAATACAGGAACTAATGCCTTTTCTGCTAAAGCTCCATGTCCTATTTCCCTTCTTCCTGGTCCTCTAGATGGTCTAGCTTCTCCTACTGAATAACTTGGGAAATTATAATGATGCATATATCTTCTAGATTCTTCTGTATCAATCCCATCTAATTTTTGTTCTTCTGATACCATTCCTAGTGTTGCAACTGACATTACTTGAGTTTGTCCTCTTGTAAATAGCGCACTTCCATGAGTTCTTGGTAATAACCCTACTTCACATGATAATGGTCTTATTTCGTCTAATGCTCTTCCATCAACTCTCTTATGCTCTACAAATATCATTTCTCTTACACATTTCTTTTCTAATTTATAGATAGCTTCTCCTAAATCGCTCTTATGTTCTTCAAATGCTTCTTCTCCAAATTTTTCAGTATATGCCTCTTCTATTTTTGTTGTTAATTCATCTATATTATTATCTCTTGTTTCTTTATCTGCTTCTTGTACTTTTTCTTTCATTTCTTCTTTGAAGTTTTCTTCTATAAATTCATATACATCATGATCTACTTCAAATGATTTATATTCAAATTTTGGCTTTCCAATTTCTTTTTGAATATCAGAAATAAATTTACATATTTTCTTTATTTCTTCATGAGCTGCTTTTATTGCTTCTAACATTGTCTCATTTGGTACTTCATTTGCTCCTGCTTCTATCATTGTTATTTTCTTTTCTGTTGCAGCAACTGTTAGTGTTAAATCGCTTTTTTCTCTTTGTTTTTCTGTTGGGTTAATTATTATTTTTCCATCAACTAATCCAACATTTACTGCTGCTGTTGGTCCATTAAATGGTATGTCAGAAATTGCCAATGCTGCTGCTGAACCTATCATTGCTGCTACTTCTGGTGAATTGTCTTGTTCTACACAAAGTACTGTTGCAACAACTACTACATCATTTCTAAAGTCCTTTGGAAATAATGGTCTTAATGGTCTATCTATTGCTCTTGATGTTAATATTGCTTTATCACTTGGTTTTCCTTCCCTTTTTAAAAATCCTCCTGGGATTTTTCCTACTGAGTATAATTTTTCCTCAAAATCTACAGATAATGGAAAAAAATCTATTCCTTCTCTTGGTTCTTTAGATGCTGTTACGTTTACTAATACACATGTATCTCCATAACGCACTAGCACACTTCCATTTGCTAATCCTGCCATTTTACCAGTTTCAATTACTAGTCTTCTTCCTGCTAATTCAGTTTCATAAGTTTTAAACATATTTTTACTCCTTTTTTTATAGATTTGCACCTTTTACCAAGTACTAAGTAAATTTAGATGGTAACCTCTATAATATATTATTTTTTTAAAAATAATATATTATACAAGCTACTAACCTAAATTATTTACTTTGTTTTCTTGGACTTTTTCTTGATAAAAGCCCGTGCTAAAACAAGCATAGGCTTTACCAATGTAATTTTATTTTCTTAATCCTAATTTCTCAACGATTTGTCTATATCTATTAATATCTTTTTTAGCTAGATAGTTTAATAGATTTCTTCTTTTACCAACCATTTTTAATAGACCACGTCTTGAATGGTTATCTTTTTTATGAATTTTTAAGTGTTCTGTTAATTCGTTGATTCTTTCAGTTAAAAGAGCTATTTGAACTTCTGGTGAACCAGTATCATTTTCTTCTCTTTTATATGTGTTTATTATTTCTTGCTTTCTTTCCTTTGTCATTTTTACACCTCCCATTTTTTCTTTCTGCCTTTAACTGAGCAAAAGTTTTTAGGTGCTTAAACTTAAGCTAAGTAAAAGGTATGCTTTTTTAGCATACCTATTGTACTATATTTTGGAATTAATTTCAAGTGTTTTTCTATTTTTTCTGTCAATATTTTTCAAATTTTAAAAAGTTATTAACAAATTTTCATTTTGTTTTTATACTATATATTCAATGCTATTATTAGGAAAATATTTTTTCATTTGTTCTCTTAAGAAGCATTCACCTTCTTTTATAATATCATTTTTATATCTATACTTTCCTCTACCTGAACCTGTCATAATTTCTTTATTGTATAAGTTAATAGCATTTGGAAATGCTTCTTCATTTATCTTAGTATGAACATAGCTATATGTCATAAATATTATTTCAAAAAACACATCTTCTTTTACTTTTTTGGATAATTCACTATTTAACTGTTTTATTAATTCTAAATATAATTCTTTCCAATTATCTACTAAAATTACTGGTGCAATTAATATTCCAACTTTATAACCTGCATCTTTTAATTTGTTAATTGCCTCAATTCTTTGCTTTAATCTCGATGTTCCAAATTCCACCTTGTTTATAATTTCTTCTGGATTAACGCTCATTCTAATTATTACTTTACCTTTGTGATCTAAATTTAAAAGATCATCTACCATACTAAACTTTGTTGGAAATGTTAGATATCCCTTTTTTGTATCTCTAAAATTTTCAATTGTCCAAATTAAATTATTTGTAATTGTATTTTCTAAAATTAAATCACTATTACTTCCGATTTCAAATGTAAGTTCTTTAGGTGATTCTTCAGATGTTTTTATTATTTTTTCTAACATTTTTTCTCTGTTTACAAATAACCTCAAATATGCACATTTATTATAATTACATACCAAATAACAATACATACAAGAAGCCGTACATCCAGAAGAAGTATATGGTACTAAATAATCTGATGTCTTGTGATTTTCTACAAACTTGTGTGTCTTTCTAACTCCAATAATTAAATTTCTCTTCATATCTGGAAAATCTTTATTTTGTCTTTTCCTCATCTCTTCTATATTATTATGACTTTCTATTTCTATTTTGGGAACATCATTGTATTTTTCCATTAATTCTTTTCCCAATGGGTATTCAATAATTTCTTTTTCAAAATAAATAGCTTTTGGTTTAAACATTTTTATCTCCTTTTTGATATTTTTAGTTTAACCAAAAGCTTTTTTATTATTATATTTTAAATCTATTTTCTTTCATAAGTTATAAATTCATAATCTAAATTGTTTTTTTCGTCTTTAACTCCTTTTTCTCTTTCTACTATTTTCCATTCTTCTTCATTTATTTTTGGAAAAAATGTATCTCCTTCAAATTCTTTGTCTATTTGTGTTATATACATTTTTTTAACATATGGCATTAAAAAATTATATATCATTGCTCCTCCTATTACAAATGATTCTTCGGGTCCTTCTATTAATTCTTGTATTTGTAATAGAGAATGTACTACTTCCACATTTTCATCAGCTACTTTAAAATCTGGATTTTGACTAAATATAATATGTTTTCTATTTGGTAGCACTCTTCCTAATGAGTCAAATGTTTTTCTTCCCATAATAATATTATGTCCTGTTGTTAATTCTTTAAATCTTTTTAAATCTGCTGGCAAATGCCAAATTAATTCATTATTTTTTCCTATTATATTGTTTCTTGATTTTGCGACTATAATACTTAGCATATTTTTTTCTCCTTAATTATTACTTCATATTCTCTCATTTTATTCAGCTACTGGTATCTTTCCTAATTTTATTTCTTTATTATAATCATAATCTTTAATCTCAAAATCTTCTACCTTAAATTCATAGAAATTTCTTGTTGGATTATTAATTATTAATTTAGGATGTACATCCATACTATCAGCCTCAATTAGTTTTTTTACTAAAGGTATATGTCTGTCATAAATATGGCAATCTCCTATGTTATGTGTTAAAGTTCCTACTTCTAATCCAGCCACTTGTGCAAACATACATTGTAATGCTGCATATTGCATTACATTCCATCCGTTGGCAGCCAACATGTCTTGTGATCTTTGATTTAATATTAGATGAAGTTTTCCTTGTTTAACTAACCATTGTGTTCCATACACACATGGTTCTAATGCCATATCTTTTAATTCTTCATGATTAAATATATTTGTCATTATTCTACGACTTGACAAATCATTTTGTAACAAATAAAGTACAAAATCAACTTGATCCATTTCTTTTATTCCTTGTTTTGTTTTAAATTGATATTTTTTTCCCATTTGATATCCATATGCTTTTCCAATTGTTCCATTTTCGTCAGCCCATTGATCCCAAATATGAGAATTTAAATCTCTTATATTGTTTGATTTTTTTTGCCAAATCCATAAAACTTCATCAATTGCTCTTTTTACTGTTCCACTGTTATTACGTAAAGTTATCATAGGAAATTCTTTTCCCACATCATATTTATTAGTTACTCCTACGATAGATATATAATTTGCTTCACTTCCATCTTCCCATCTTGTACGTACATTTGTACCTTCTGATGAATACCCATTTTGTATTATTTCTTTACATGTGTCTATAAAATGCTTATCAGCTTGTGTCATAAAACAACCACTCCTATTCTTTCATTTTTTGACAGTATATCATATTACTTCATAAAATACTACTTATTTTTCTTTAATTTTACAACTTTCTAAATACACTTTCTTTTTTATATCTTAGAAGGGTTTATTAGACGCGAAAAAAGAAACAGTTTTGTACTGTCCCCTTAATCATTCATTTGCCAATTAGGTACATATTCTTCTTCATGTTCACCTAATTCTTGTATATATCCATTCTCAATTTCTATTTCTTCTATGTATTTTTCTATTTCTTCCCATTCACTTTTTGTTAATTTTCTATTTATTTTTTCATATTCTTTTGATTTGTATGTCGGAAAATATTGTGCCATAATACTAATATATATATCACTTTCTAAATTATTTTTTATCCATCTTAATACTTTTTTACTGTTTTCTATATGGTTTGGTAAAACCAAATGTCTTATTATTACTCCTTTTTTTATTATATTATTTTTATCAAATTTTGGTTTTCCTACTTGTTTATACATTTCTTTAATTGCTGCAATTGCTACTTCAAAGTAATTATCAACTTTTGAATATTTTTTTCCAAGTTCATTTATTGCATATTTAAAATCTGGTAAATATATATCAATATATCCTTCTAACATTTTTATTGTTTCTATATTTTCATATGCATTTGTATTGTATATAATTGGTATGTTTAATCCTTGTTTTTTTGCTATTTTAATTGCTTCTATAATCTGTGGCACATAACTTGTAGGTGTTACTAAATTTATGTTTTCTACATGTTTTTCTTGTTGTTTTAAAAATATCTCTGCTAAATCTCTTATAGATATTTCCTTTCCTTTTCCTTGTTGACTAATTTCATAATTTTGGCAATATACACAGTTTAGATTACAATTAGAAAAAAACACTGTACCTGAACCGTTTTTTCCACTAATACATGGTTCTTCAAAATCATGTACTGAATATAAGGCTATTTTTACTTTATCAGTTGCCTTACATCGTCCTATATAACCTTCTTTTCTATTAATATCACATTTATGTGGACATATTTCACACTTTTCTAATTGTTCTAACATAAGCTTCTACTCTCCATTGTATAATTTATAAAATACCTATTTATTATTTTTCTACTTTTTTTACTATAAATCTATCTTCATTTTCTACTAAATAAATCGTCTTTTTATTAAATCTTTCTTTATTATTTTTAACTATTTCTTGTATTTTTGTATCACTTTGATTTATGTTTGTTTTTCCTATTTCTTCATTTTGTAAATTTTCTATTATCACATTTTCTTTATCTGAATAATCTTCTAAATATTCTATTATTTCTACTTTGTATCCTTCTTTTGTTTTTTCTATATTGTTTAATAAAAAACTGTCTTCTTTTTCATTTAGATTGGTTTCCGTTGCCAAATAATTACCAGATTCTTCATCATACTCAAAGCTTTGGTTTCCTTCCTTTGGAAACTTTTTATCAAATTCTTCTCCAAATATTTCTTTTGCTTTTTGTTCAATTTCTTCTTTAGTCGTCTCATATTCTTCCAAATTCCTTTTTACTACTTCCCAAATCCATAATTCATTTGCTTTGTTTATATCATCAAATTCAGGTAATGCCTCAGTCGTAATTTCTTTCCACATATATATCTGAGATATATAACTTTCTATATTTTCTATCTCTTTAACACTTATATTATTTTTAGCATCTGCCAATATATTTCTATAAACTAACATTCCCATAAATATAATTGCTAAAATCATTATAATGATAAACATTTTCTTCATTACTTTTCCCCCATTTTAGCATTTACTTTTTTCTTTATTTCTATTTTATCATAGTAATTTTTCGCTTTCAAGGGAATAGAACTTAAATATTTAAGTTCTATTCCCTTTTTTACACTTTATTCCACTTCATATCTACTTTAAACAAATCCCCATCAATTGTTACTTTGAATTCTCCTCCTTGTAATCTTGTTAAACTTTCTGCAATTGATAGTCCTAATCCACTTCCTTCTGTATATCTTGCTTTGTCTCCTCTTATAAACCTTTGCATTAGTTCTTCACTACTTATATTTAATCTTTCTTTTGAAATGTTTTTAATGCTGATATTTAATATGTCTTTTTGCTCTTTTACGTCTATATATACACGTGAAGATTCTAGAGCATATTTTGTAATATTACTAAATATATTTTCAATAACTCTATATAAATATCTACTATCTGCTTTTATTTTTATTTCTTTTTTTGGTATTTGCATTTCTATTTCTAAATTTTTTTCTTCAAATTTATCTTTAAATTCTCCTATTGTCTGATTTAATAATTCTTTTATACTGATTTGTTCTAAATTTAATTTTATATTTCCTGAAGATACTTTTGATGCTTCAATCAAATCTTCTGTTAGTTTCTTTAATCTTTGTGACTTTTTATCCAATATTTCAATATACTTTTGTATTTTCTCATCTTGGATATTTTCTTTTTTCAACAAATCCACATAATTAATTATTGATGTAAGTGGTGTTTTTATATCATGTGACACATTTGTAATTAGTTCTGTTTTTAATCTTTCAGATTTTAGTTTTTCTGCTATAGCATTTGAAAAGCCACTAGCTATATCATTAACATATATAGCCATTTCCTTTAAGACTCCCTTAAGCTCTTGTTCTTCTATTCTCACTTCTTTTTTTCCTTCACAAATGTCTTTTAATGCTTGTTTTATCTTTTCTTGCTGAAGTACATACTTTTTCATTTTATAATATGTCCACACCCAAAATATGATTAATAAAATAATTGCAATTCCATTTGAACGTAGACTAAATAAAATAAAATTTATTGCTATAAACAAAATATAGTATAAAAACAGTCTTTTCTTTTCTCTTATATTTGTATTTATAATCTTAAAAATCTTGTATATTGCAAAACTCTTCCAAAAAGTCTTAGCCTTTATCCTTTTTATAGTTGTTACACCTATAATACCGACATATTGCATAACATATAAAATAACAAATAATTATAGATAATAAAGTAATATAGTTTACAGTCCTAAACATGTTAGCTAATCCAACTAGTAAAATCATAATAGCACAAAAACATCCAGCACATAATATTTCATAAGGTATATTATCTATTGTGTTTAAATTAATTTTATTTTCTCCTTTTTTATGCCCAATTGACCAAAATAGATAAATTGCAATTAAACTCAATAAAACAGTTGTTATAAAAAAAGCATAAAATGGTGCAATTTTATTTTCTAACATATATTGATATATTGTTTGACTCATACCTAAAATTGTATTTTTGTCAATAAGGTTACTATCGTAATATGTATAAATATCATAATCACCTAGTTTATCATTTCCATCATTAGAATTTTTATAATTATGCTCAAAGTTATACTTGTAATTTTCCTGATTTATACACTCTATATTTGTATCGATCTTTCCATTTGTAACAATCCAATATATCTTATTATTTTTTATTTCATCCATTATTTTTTGATAGTCTTGACTTTTTATATTTGTAAACATTTGCTTAGTTTTATTATTTATAATAATGTATTCAACATATATAGGCATACTTGTATACACTTCTTGATTATTTTGAGCATCTGAATAGTAATAACTATTTTCCATGTCATCTTTTACTTTTACAAAATCATTATTATATATATCATTTACGTTATTACATTTAGTAAGTTGACTTGTTACAAAACTCAAATAATTATCCCCAAAAAATTCCGATTGAGTATATTCTCTACTATCTCCGTATTTATCCAAAAAAGACAGATGAAATATACTAAATACAAATATTGCTACCAAAATTGGAATTAATATATAACAAATTACTTTTAAAAAACTAGAATTTCTAATATTATTCACACTTTTCACTTCCTCTTTATAAAAGGGGGACAGGACTTAAATATTTCATAAGTATTGTCAATTATTTAATTTTTTTGTCGATTATAATAAAATGCTAACTTTGATATTTTTCGACTTATTTTATGAAATATTTAAGTCCTGTCCCCCTTTTATTCAACTTTATATCCTACACCCCAAATCACCTTTAAGTATTGTGGTTCTTTTGGATTGATTTCTATTTTTTCTCTTATATGTCTTATATGAACTGCTATTATATTTTCTGCCCCAAAGCCTTCTTCTTTCCATACATTTTCATAAATTTCTGGTATCGAATATACCTTTCCTTTATTTTTTAGTAAAAACTTCAATATATTATATTCTGTAGCTGTAAGTTTTACTTGTTTGTCATCTACGCTCACAGTCTTTTTTTCGTCATTTATTATTAGTCCCCCTGTTTTATAAATCACTTCATTTTCTTTTGGTTCTATCGAACCTAGTTTTACATATCTTCGTAAATTTGAGTTAACTCTTGCAATTAATTCTAATGGATTAAACGGTTTTGTTATATAGTCATCTGCTCCTAAGTCCAATCCTTCTATTTTATCATAATCTTCTGACTTTGCTGATAATAGAATTACTGGTATTGATTTCTCTTTCCTTATTTCTTTTAATGTTTCTAATCCATCTTTCTTAGGCATCATAATATCTAATATCACTAAATGTATTTCTTGGCTATTTATTACTTCTAAAGCTTTTTGACCATTATATGCTTTTATTATGTTATAACCTTCTTTTTTTAAGTAAATTTCAATTGCTCCTACAATTTCTTTATCATCATCTACAACTAATATATTATACATTCGCTTTCTCCTTTCATAATGCCATTTTCAGATTATGTATTTAGTATAACATATAATATCTTAATAAAAAATAGAGGAAATATTAATTTTTTATTAATATCTCCTCATTCCTTGTATATGAATCCATCTGATTTTTTTAAAATAATATTCTGAAATTGCTTTTCCATAATTGTCAATTGTGTGTGATGCAATTTTTATTTTTGATAGACTTAATTTGTTTTCAATTTCTACAATTAATAATGTATGTTCAAATTTTTCTCCATCAAAAGATAATTGCGCAATATCTCCTACCTCTATTTGGTCTTGTTCCACTTCTTTGGCATATGGACCTATACTTTTATTATTAACAAGAAATTTATATAGATATTCAACACCAGTCAATGATGGTGACTTGTTATTTGCATCTATATAGTACCATCCAAAATTTTTCGTATAATTCATTGAATTAGTTCCAGCATATAAACATTGTGATACAAAGTTTGTGCAATCTCCTCCTAATAAATCAAAATTGTAATACTTTGGATTACGCAAATATGACCACTTTTTGGCATATTCTATTGCTAATTTTCTTTCATAAGTAAGATTTTTCATTATTATCCTTTCTATTTTCCTATAAACATTTGAACAAATACTTTGCCATATTTAGGGCTACTTACAACTCCAATTCCAGTATAATTAAAATTACTATTTAATATATTTGCTTTATGCCCTGAAGAATTCATCCATGAAGTAACTGCGTTATCATTACTTGAATTTGCTGCTATATTCTCACCTGCTGTTTTATATGTTATTTTAAAACTTCTTAACATATCAAAAGGTGAACCATAAGTTGGTGATGTATGTGAAAAATAGTTATTAGCAACCATATCTTCTGCTTTTATTCTAGCAACCCTTTGAACTTCTTTATCAACTTTTAATGATTGTACACCGTTTTGCATCCTTTGCTGATTTATTAAGTTAAATACTTCCTGTTCATCTTGATTCATATTATTTTGTAAAGTTTGTTCCCCTGAATTATTATTTGAAGTAGAATCTCCTGTTTGTGTATTTGATGTATTTTTAGGATAAATTGCTTTTACATATTTTTTACTAACTGCTCCAACATAATCTCCTTCTACTTGGACTATATACCAATCTCCTACTCCTGCAAATACTCTTATATATTCATTTTTGTTGACTGTTGCAACAATACTATATTGAGTACCCGGACCACTTCTTACATTTAATTTTGAAGCTGTTACCAAACCTGTTGAAAAATCAACTTTGTAATAATGTTGCATACCAAATGATGTAGAAAAAGCCCCTACTATTACTGTAAAAACTATTAACATTGTCATTCTTAATATATGTTTCTTCTTTATTGTTATTATCTTCATAAAGTACACCTCCCTTTTTATTCTATTACTATTTAGATGTCCTTTATGACAAGAAAAAAACAGCTTTTATGCTGTTTCTTTCTGTGTATTTTTAGGTGTTTGTCTTTTTTTCTTTTCTGTTTGCTTACTATGTTCTTCATTTATAATTATTTTTGGACCTTTCATATCTACTACCGTTTCTTTTGTAATAATGCATTTTTCAATGTCTGGATTAGATGGTATTTCAAACATAATATCTCTCATAATTTCTTCAATTATAGAACGCAATCCTCTTGCACCAGTCTTTCTTTCAATTGCCTTATCGACAATTGCCTCTAATGCCTCTTGTTCAAATATCAATTCAACGCCATCTATTTCAAATAATTTTTGATATTGTTTTACTAATGAATTTTTAGGTTCTACTAAAATTTCAATTAAAGCTTCTTTGTCTAAGTCTTTCAAAGTAGCTATAATTGGAAGTCTTCCTATAAATTCTGGAATTAGTCCAAATTTTAATAAATCTTGTGGCAATAGTTCTTTAAAAATCTCATATTGACTAATATCTTTTTTACTTTTTACTTGTTTTCCAAATCCAATAGCTTTTTCTCCTGTTCTATCTGCTATAATATTCTCTAGTCCTTCAAATGCTCCTCCACAAATAATAAGTATATTCTCTGTATTAATTTGAATAAGCTCTTGATTTGGGTGTTTTCTTCCTCCTTGTGGTGGAACAGATGCTACTGTTCCTTCTATAATTTTTAATAATGCCTGTTGGACACCTTCTCCGGCTTACATCTCTTGTAATTGATGGATTTTCAGACTTTCTTGTTATTTTATCTATCTCATCTATATAAATAATTCCTTTTTCTGCTTTTTGTACATCTCCATCAGCTGCTTGAATTAACTTTAATAAAATATTTTCAACATCTTCTCCTACATATCCTGCCTCTGTTAAAGTTGTAGCATCTGCAATAGCAAATGGTACATTTAAAATCTTAGCTAATGTCCTTGCAAGCAAAGTTTTTCCACAACCAGTTGGACCTAAAAGTAAAATATTGCTTTTTTGAATCTCTACTTCATCTTTTTTAGCATATTCTTCATGGGCAATTCTTTTATAATGATTATACACAGCAACTGATAAAGTTCTTTTGGCTTCATCTTGACCAATAACATAATCATCTAAAACTTTTTTAATTTCTTTAGGACTTGGTACATTATTAAGTTCATTTAATTCATAACCTGTTTTTTCATCATCATAAAGTTCTGCCTCAATAATACTAGTACATAATTCTACACACTCATCACAAATATAAACTCCAGGACCTGCCACTATTTTTTTCACATTTTCTTGTGCTTTTCCACAAAATGAACATCTTACACTTTTTGGTGTATCATTTCTTGCCATAATAAATTATTCTCTCCTTTTTGAAATATAAGGGACACTACTTAAAGTATTCACTTCCTTGTCATTTTTTGTCGTTTTTCAATTTTTATCTTATTTTTTTAATATTTTTTTCTCTTATCTCGACAATATTCTACTCAATAAATGAATAGTTTTAGTCCTGTCCCCCTCTTTTGCTCATAATTCCATCTATTAGCCCATATTTTAATGCTTCTTCTGCTGTCATGTAATTGTCTCTTTCTGTATCTTTTTGAATTGTTTCTACTGTTTGACCTGTTCTTTCACTTAAAAATTTGTTTAATTTTTCTCTTGTTTTTACTAAGTGGTCTGCATGGATTTTTATTTCAGTTGCTTGACCAGATAGTCCTCCACCTCCAATTAGTGGTTGATGTATTAATATTTCTGCATTTGGTGTTGCAAATCTTTTTCCTTTTTCTCCAGCAGCAAGTAATGCTGCTCCCATGCTTGCAGCCATTCCTATACATATTGTTGATACAGGACAAGTAATATAGTTCATCGTATCTATTATTCCCATTCCATCTGTAATTGATCCTCCTGGTGAATTTATATATAAACTTATTTCTTTATCTGGATCTTCTGATTCCAAAAATAATAATTGTGCTATTATTAAACTAGATGTTGTTGGATTTACATCTTCTCCTAAAAATATAATTCTATCTTTTAATAATCTTGAGAAAATATCATATGATCTTTCTCCTTTACTTGTTTGTTCAACAACATAAGGTACTAAACTATTTTTTTCTAACATTTTCATTCCTCCTTAATTTCTTTTATTATATATAAAATAATTATAATTGCAAAAAAGCTGGAGATAAAATTTAACGAATCAAATTAAATTTCATAACCATGCTTTTTCTATATAAATCTTTCTTTATTGTATTTAAAATTATATCTCTTATTTTATTTTTGCATTTTCTACTAAAAATTCAATTGCTTTTTCTGATTCTAATCCTTGTTTTATGTAATTTCTTACATTTTCATTTTTCAAAAATTCGTCATCATTTTCTTTACCATAGTTTTTGGCCATTTCTTTCATTTTTTCATCAATCTCTTTTTTAGTTGCTTCAATTTTTTCTGCTTTTATAATTGCTTCTAATGCTAATCTTGATTTGATTCCTTCTATTGCTTGTGGCTCGTATTCTTTTCTAAATTCTTCTTCAGTTTTTCCCATCATTTGTAGATATTGCTCTAATTTTAAACCTTGATAAGCTAATCTTTGTTCTATATCTTTTAGCATATTATCAATTTCTAATTCTACCATTCCTGATGGAATTTCCACTTTTACATTTTCACAAAGTGCTTTCATAATTGCATCTTGTGTTTCATATTTTGCTTTTTCTTCATTTTCTTTTTCTTTTTTTGATTTTATATCTGCTTTTAATTCTTTTAGAGTATCAAATTCGCTAACATCTTTTGCAAACTCGTCATCTAATTTAGGTAATTCTTTTTTCTTTATTTCATTAACTTTTACTTTAAATATTGCATCTTTACCTGCTAAATCTTTTGAAAAGTATTCTTCTGGAAATTTAACTTTGATTTCTCTTTCTTCATCAATATTCATTCCAATTACTTGATCTTCAAACCCTGGAATAAATGTGTTACTTCCTATTTCTAAATCATGACCTTCTGCTTTTCCACCTTCAAAGGCTTTTCCATCTACAAAACCTTCAAAATCAATTGTTGCAATATCACCTGTTTCTACTGGTCTATCTTCTATTGAAATTAGTCTTGAATTATGTTCTTGCATATGTCCTAATTCATGGTTTATATCTTCGTCTGATACATTATACTCAATTTTTTTAACTTCTATACCTTTATATTTTCCAAGTTCTGCTTCTGGCTTTGTTTGCATTATAGCAGTAAATATTAAATCTTTTCCTTTTTCTATTTGTTTTACATCGATATCTGGTCTACTTACAACTTCTAATTTATTTTCTTTTACAGCTTCCTCTAATGCTTCTCCTGCTACTTCATTAAATGCATCTTCATAGAATATTTCTTTACCATAATATTTTTCTACAATTTGCATTGGTGCTTTTCCTTTTCTAAATCCTGGAATATTAAAATATTTAGCACTTTTGAAATATACTTTTTTTATTGCCTCTTCAAATTTTGCTGCTTCAACTGTTATTTCTAATTTTACTTCATTTACATTTTTAGTTTTTTCTACTTTACAATTCATTTTTTTCAATCCTTTCGTTTTTATATAGCTTACTTATTATACCACATTTTTCCTATTTTGCAAGGAATTTTTTGATTTTTTCAAAAAATACTTGTTTTTTTTTAGTATTTATGATACACTTATATGCAGTCAATTTATTAAGATATTTAGGAGGTGCATTAGATAATGGCAAAATGTGAAATTTGTGATAAACAAGCTAGTCATGGAAATAAACTTAGTATTACTCGTTCTCATATAAGTAAAAGATCACCACGTACTTGGAAACCAAACTTAAGAAGCATTAAAGCTGAAGTAAACGGTGAGGTAAAAAGAATTCATGTATGTGCTAAATGTTTAAGAGATGGAAAAGTAAAAAGAGCTTAAGAAAAGCTCTTTTTTTGATATCCTGATGAAATTTAATTCTATTTAATTTTCTATTTTATTCTTTTATCCCAAATATCAATTTGACAAATCCCCTTAAAAATTTAGGTACTTTTTTAACTACAACTGTCATATGTATTTCCCTCCTTTTTCTAACATGCAAGCCACATAAATCCAACACAAACTACTGCGACTCCTATAATAAAAAGCCAACCAGTTATTGGAAGTAATAAAACAAGTAATATTCCTAACCCTAACCCTATTAAACATACTGCTAATGTCTTTTTTAATAAATGTATCATTTCTTATTACCTCCATTTGTTTTTTGTATATTATATTAAAATATTACTTTATTTGTTCCTTTTTATGTATAACAATCTATAAAATTAAGTATTTTTTTGCTAATAATTTGACGTACCTTAAGTTATTTTGTAAAATAATTTTAGAGGTGAAAATAGAAAATGAAAAAAACAGATGCTAAAAAATTAGTTGATACTTTAAATAAAGCATACCCAGATGCAACTTGTAGTTTAGATTTTGAAACCCCTTTCCAATTAGTAGTAGCTGTTATGCTTTCTGCCCAATGTACTGATGAAAGAGTAAATAAAACAACTCCAGCTTTGTTTTCTAGATGTAAAACTATTGAAGATTTTGTAAATATTGATATAAAAGAACTAGAAAATATTATACATCCTTGTGGTTTTTATAAAAATAAAGCAAAAAATATAAAATTATGTGCTAAACAAATTTTAGAGAATTTTAACGGAGAAGTTCCACATTCCATGTCAGAGCTTACTTCTCTTGCTGGTATTGGGAGAAAAAGTGCTAATGTTATTTTATTAGAAGTTTTTGGTATTGCAGAGGGAATTGCTGTAGATACTCATGCTAAAAGAATTTCTAATCTAGTTGGTTTATCAAATCAAAAGCAACCAGATAAAATAGAAGAAGACTTAATTAAAATTTTCCCAAAAGAATCTTTAAAAGATATTAACCATTTATTTGTATGGCATGGTAGAAATACTTGTATAGCCAGAAATCCTAAGTGTGAAACTTGTTGTATCAATAGTTTATGCAGATATTATAAAACATCTACAATTAAGTAAAAAATAATAATATATACTCAAACGTTATTTTTCTTATTTTCATTGACAAAAATATAATAAAGAGATATATTTTTATTATATTATAATAAAATTTTTTAGGAGGGATTTTAAATGTTAAAAAACAAGTTTAGAATAATTACCTTACTTGCTGTAATTATTTTATCTCTTATGATTCCTATTGTAAGAGCAGAAAATGAAATAACAGATCAATCTGATCATAGTGAAGAAATTTCTGTTATAAGTGCTGATTCAAGTGAAAATCAAGATACTGATGCAAAACCTACAACAACAACTTCTAATGACACTATGAAAAAACAAGATGTTTACTTAACTGGTGATAATGTTACAATCGACTACATTGTTGATGGAAATGTTTTTGTTATGGCAGATACTGTTAATATTAATTCACAAATAGGTGGAGACGCTTTTATTTGCGCTAAAACAATTAATATTGGAGAACAAGGTTATGTTTTTAGTAATTTATTTGCTTTAGCTCAAGATGTAAATATAAAAGGTGTTGTATACGACCTATATGCATGTTCACAAAAAGTTACTTTAGATGGATATATCTATAGAGATATTAGAGTAACAACTAGTACTTTAAATGTTAATGGTGTTGTAGGAAGAAATGCATATGTAAATTGTAGTGATATCAATTTTGCACAACCTTCTTCTGAACAACAAGAAACTACTGCAATTAATCAAGGTGTTATAAATGGTGATTTAAATTATACATCTAGCAAAGAGCTTTCTATACCAGATGGAGCAGTTACTGGTAACAAGAATTTTACAGAAGCAAAAGCTGATAATGGAAATTCTATTCAATCTTATGTTTTATCTTTAGGAACATTTATTGCAACTGTAATAATTATTTGGCTATTATGCTTATGGATTGCACCTAAATTCTTAGATAATACAAATAACTTAATTTCAAATAAATTATTACCTTCATTAGGTTATGGATTTTTAACACCAATCATTGTATCTGTTGCCATTATTATATTATTAATGTTAGGAATCACATCTAATATTGCTATAATATCTTTAATTGGCTTAGCATTCTTATTAATGATTAGCTCTGCTATATTTGTAATTGGCATAAATAATTTAATTTGTCAAAAATTAAAAGTAGAAAAGAAAATAGGTACATTTGGTATGTTAATATTATCATCTGCCTTATTATGGTTAATTAAACTAATTCCTTATGTTGGATCTATTGTAAGCTTAATAGTAAGTATTATTGGTCTTGGAATGGTTATAATAAGTATTATTCCTGCTAGAAAAAAGTCTAAAAGTGAAAATGATAAAACAGCTTAAGATACCATAAAATGAGTTAAAGATAAATTCTTTAACTCATTTTATTTTTCTCGTACTTTATTTTTTTAATTCATCTATAATTGTTTTAAAATCATTTGCCATCAAAATTGCAGTTCCTGATACTAAAATATTAGCACCTGCCTTTTTTACTTCTGGTGCAGTTACTAGATTAATTCCTCCATCTGCTTCAATATCTATATCTATGTTATTTTTTTTGATATATTCTTTTAAAGTTGATATTTTCTCTATCATATCACTTAATAATGTTTGTCCACCTTTTCCTGGTTCTACAGTCATTACTAAACATACATGAATATATGGCAAAAACTCATATATTTCTTCTATTTTTGTGTTTGGCTTTATTGAGATTCCTACTTTTGCATTATTTTGTTTTATATAATTTATCATTTCATATACTTCTTCTTTACTTTTACAAGCTTCTAAATGAAATGTTATTATATTTGGTTCTACTGCTAAAAAATCGTCTATTGCTGGTTTTATATCTTTTACCATTAAATGCACATCTAATGGTAAATTTGAAATTCTTTTTATGTAAGAACTATATTCTAACATTTTTTCATAAGTGTCTTTTTCAACAAATTTTCCATCCATTACGTCTATATGAAAATAATCCGTTTTAGCTACTTCTAATGCAAAAAATGTTTTTGATTCTTCTTGTTTTTTTACTGAAAGTATAGATGTTGATACTTCTACCATTTTTTTCTTTCCTCCTTTTGTTTTAATTCTAAATATATTTTACAAAATCTATCATATCTTTGTTGTTCAATTTTACCATCTTTAACTGCTTTTTTTATACCACAATTTTGCTCCTTAATGTGTGTACAACCAACAAATTCACATTCTGGTATATATTGTTCAAATTCTTTAAAATACTTTGCTAAATCTTTGCTTTCTATCTCAGATATATCAAATGTTGAGAAACCTGGTGTATCTGCTATATATGTATTATTATCTATTTCATACAATTTAATAGATGTTGTTGTATTTTTTCCTCTTTTATTTCTTCTACTTATTTCTCCTTCTTGTGTTATTTCACTTTGAAAAATCGCATTTACCAATGTTGATTTTCCTACACCAGAATTTCCTGAAAAAGCATTTATATTATTTTTCATCTCTTGTTTTAATTCTTCTGTTCCTATCTTATTTTTTGCTTCTGTCTTTATTACTAAGTACCCTATTTTTTCGTAATTTTCTTTTATTTTTTTAAATTGTTTATCTTCATCTAAATCTGTCTTATTTAACACTATTATTGCTTTAATTCCTAAAAACTCTGCAAATACTAATTGTTTATCTAACATTAACAAATCAGGTTTTGGATCTTTACTAGATACAACAAAGATAATTTGAGTTATATTTGCAAGTTTTGGTCTCTTAACATAAACCTTTCTTGGTAATATTTCTTCTATTATTGCTTTTTTGTTTTCTTTATCTAATATTTCAATGTCTACTTTATCACCTACAACAGGTGTTATTTCGTCTTTTTTAAATTTTCCTCTTGCTGTTGCTTGATATATTTGTTTATTTTCTATTTCTATTTTATACAAATTAGAAATATTTTCTATAACCAATCCTTGCATTTTTCCTCCATCTATTTTTTTGTATTTTTTACTATTATATTATTTATCTTAATATAAAGCAATTATAATATTATTTTTGATTATAACATTATATTTATGTTTTTTCAATTTCAAATCTAAATTTACCTAATAGCCATTATTTCTAATCAATGTAAGTAATATTAAAAGAAGAACTAATTCTAAGAATATTTATTCTTGTTTAAGTTCTTCTTTATTTATAATACTAATATTGTTTATTCAAATGTACATGTTGTTGTCGAATTCATATTTATTTCTTTCTTTCCTTTTAGTACATCATCAACATATACTTTTATTTCTATATTTCCTTTTGCACTAAATCCTTGACTTATATTTGTTGTTGTTTTTGGTTTCTTTTCATTATATATTGTATCATTTCCAACTACTATTTTTATTTGTCCATTTTCTACTACTTCTTTTCCTTCTTCATCCTTTACAGGAGTATAATTTAAAAGTGATTTTACATTAACTTTAACTGTTCCTTGTTTCATTTCTGCTAATTTATTTACTGTTATTGTTACTGTAGTTCCTTCGTCTATTGTCTTTCCCGTTTCAATACTTTGTTTTAGAACTGTTCCATTATCTTTTGATGAATCTTCATCATAACCTACATTTACTTTTAATCCTAAATCTTGTAATGCTTTTTTCGCATCTGTTTCATTTTTTCCTATAACACTTATCATATCTATTTGTTTAATTCCTGTACCTGTGCTTACATGAATTTTTACAGTGTCACCTGCAAATGCATCTGTATTTGCATCTGTTTCTTGACTGATTACATATCCTTCTTCTACTTTTTTACTTGTTTCTTCTACTATTTCAACTTTTAATTTAGCATCTTCTAAAGCTTTTACAGCTTCATCTTTTTTCATTCCAATTACTTTTGGAACCGTAGTTTTTTCTTGACCTTTACTTATAATAACTTTTACTGTACTTCCTTGTTTTACTTTGCTGAATCTTTCCATATAAGTTGGATCTTGTGAAATTACATATCCTTCTGGTACATCTTTATTATATTCTTCTTTTTCTACTTCGAATTTTAATTTCACATTTTCAATCTCTTTTCTTGCTTCTTCTTCTGACAATCCTACAACATTTGGCATATCAACTTCTGGTGGATTTGTTAGGTTTAATACTAACATTGTTCCTCCTAAACTTATTACAAATAATAATATTAATCCGATAAATATGCTTAATCCTTTATGATTCTTGATAAAAGTTTTTAATTTTCCTTGCTTTTTGTCTTTTTGTTCTTCAACAGATTCTTTTTTATTTTTATACATATTAGTATTTATAACTTGTGTACTTGCTGTTGGATCATATTCTGTATCATCAACAAAGTCTCCTTCTGGATCCTTTAATGCTTTTCTTAAATCGATTAACATTTCACTTGCTGTTTGATATCTTAATGTTGTATCTTTTTTTAGTGCTCTCATAATAATTTTATTTACTGCTGTTGGTAAGTTAGGATTAACTTCTATTGGCTCTTCTGGTTCTTCTTGCATATGTTTTAATGCTACTGACACTGGAGTATCAGCATCAAATGGTACTTTTCCTGTTACCATTTCATACATAACAACACCTAAAGAATACAAATCTGATTTTGCATCTGTATATCCTCCTCTGGCATGTTCTGGTGAAAAATAATGTACAGATCCTATCGTTGTTCCAAATGCTGTTATTGTTGAGTTTGATACTGCTTTAGCAATTCCAAAATCTGTTACTTTAGCAATTCCATCTTCTGTTATTATTATATTATGTGGTTTAATATCTCTATGTATTATATTATTTCTATGAGCCATTTCTAATGCTGATGCTATTTGAATTGCTACATTTATTGACCATTTCCATGGAAGTGGCCCTCTTTCTTTTATTATTATTTCCTTTAAAGTCTTTCCTTGTATTAATTCCATTACTATATAATATAAATTTCCATCAACTCCAACATCATAAATAGATACAATATTTGGATGTGTAAGTCTCGCTGCTGATTGTGCTTCAACTTCAAATCTTTTTATAAATTCTTCATCTGTTGTAAATTCATCCCTTAGTATTTTTACAGCAACATATCTTTTTAAAACTTTATCTGTTGCTTTATATACAGTAGCCATTCCACCATTTCCTATTTTCTCGATAATCTCATATCGATTTCCTAATAGCTTACCTTCTAAATTCATATTTTATCTCTCCTTAAATCATGTTTATTTGTGGATAGTTATATGTTCTTGATAATAATAACTGTTATATTATCATATCCCCCATTTTCATTTGCCCTTTTTATCAACTCTTTTGGTGCTTGTTCTATATCTTTTTTTGCTTCATTTAAAATTTGTTCTTGTTCTACTAAATTTGTTAATCCATCTGAATTCATAATTAAAATATCGTCTTTTAGAAATCCTCTTACCATGACATCTGGCTCTACAAATGCATTACATCCGTAGTGCTTTCATCAGCATGTTCTTTTGTGGATGATGAACTGCCTCTTCTTTAGTAATTGTACCATCTTTTACTAGTTTTTGTACATAACTATGGTCTTGAGTTAATTTTCTTATAAAATCTTTTCTTATTCTATATACTCTACTATCTCCTACATGTCCAATAAATGCCTTATTATTATATATTAAACAAATATCTAAAGTAGTACCCATTCCCTCTAGTTCTTTATTCTCTTTTGATTTTTCATAAACCACCATATTTGCATATTCCATACTACTTCCTAGTAATTGAATAATACTATCTCTATCTTTTTCTATTTCTTTAAAATTATTCTCTATATAATTTTTTGCAGATTGTATAGCTAAAACACTTGCTATTTCTCCTCCTTTATAGCCTCCCATTCCATCAGCTAACATATATAATTGCACATCATCTAGTGAATCTGATATGTAATACGAATCTTGATTTATTTCTCTTACTTTACCTATATCAGACTTTGCATAAGCCTTTATCATGAATTCACCTCTCTTCTTTATAGTCTATATTTACTATTTTTTATATATTAATAATTATATTCTTTATATCACAAGTTTTTCTTTTTTGCAATTGTTTTATGTATAAATTTGCTTAAGTTTATATAAAACTATAAATTGACTTCTTTAGTACTACCTAGTATAATAACTAAAAAACATATTTGGGAGATAATCAATGAACAGATATTTAGAAAAACTAGAATTTAATAAAATATTAGAAAATTTAAGTTCTCATTGCGTTACATATTTAGGTAAAGAATTGGCTTTAAATTTACTACCTAAAGATAATCATGATCAAGTACAGATGCTTCTAAATGAAACTCAAGAAGCTGTAAATTTAATATATAGAAACTCTACTCCAATATTTTATGAAATCAAAAATATTGATGTAGAACTTAAAAATTTAGAAAGTAACTTAGCTCTTAGCTGTAAATCTCTTTTAGATTTAAATTTAATTTTTAAGTCTGCTTATGAACTAAAACAATATGTAAATAAAGATTATGTGGATATGTCTACATATCCCATTTTAAATAATTTATTTAATGCTCTTTATTCAAATAAAAGTATTATAGATAAAATCACTTCTTGTATTTTAGATGAAAATACAATTGATGATAATGCATCTTCTAAATTAAAATCAATCAGAAAAAATCAAAAAAAATTAGAACAGGATATTAAAAATAAGCTAAATAATATGATACATTCTTCAAAATATTCTAAATATGTACAAGAATCAATAGTTACTATTAGAAATGATCGTTTTGTTATTCCTATAAAAGAAGAATATCGCTCTTTTATAAAAGGTTTTATACATGATATATCAAATGCAGGCTCTACTGTTTTTATTGAACCTACGTCTATATTTGAAATGAACAATGAATTAAATAGTTTAAAAATAGAAGAAGAACTTGAAATAGAACAAATTCTACTAGAACTATCCTCACTATTTTCACCTTATGTGGATGAACTAAAACTAGATATTAATTTAATTGGCAAATTAGATTTTATTTTTGCTAAGGCTAAATATTCAAAAAAATTAAAAGCAATTACACCTCACATAAATAAAAATAAACAAATAAATTTAATTGAAGCCAGACACCCTTTAATTGATACTGAATTGGTTGTTCCTATCACTGTTAATCTTGGTAAAGATTTCTCTACACTTCTTATTACTGGTCCAAATACAGGAGGAAAAACTGTCAGCATGAAAACTGTTGGATTACTTTGCTCTATGGCTTGCAGTGGATTAAATATACCTGCTAAAGAAAATTCTAGCATATATGTTTTTGATAATATCTTTGCTGATATTGGTGATGACCAAAGTATTAATAATTCATTAAGTACTTTTTCTTCTCATATATTAAATATTGTGGAAATTACTAAATGTGCTACTACTGATTCATTAATATTAGTTGATGAGTTAGGTTCTGGAACTGACCCAATAGAAGGTGCTAATCTCGCAATTAGTATTTTAGATTATTTTAAGAATATTGGTGCTTTAACAATTGCTACTACACATTATCAAGAACTTAAACAATATGCATTAGTGACTAATGGATTTCAGAATGCATCTGTTGAATTCAATGTAGACACATTAACTCCAACTTATAAACTATTAGTTGGTATTCCTGGTAAAAGTAATGCTTTTGAAATTAGTAAAAATTTAGGTTTAGATATAAAAATAATTGAAGATGCTAAATCCCACATGTCTTCAGAGCAAACTAATATTGAAGAACTTTTAAAAAGTATTTATGATGATAAAATTGAAATTGAAAAAGAAAAACAAGAATTAGAAGATAAATTAAAACACATTTCCTTTTTAGAAAAGTCTTTAGTTAAGGATAACGAAAATTTGCAAAGACAAGAACAAGAATTAATAAATAACGCTAAAATAAAAGCTAGAAACATCTTATTAGATGCAAAAGAAGATGCTACAAAAATCATCAAAGAATTAACATTACTAAATAATACTGATTTAAAGCAAGCTGATAAATTAAGAAATGATTTAAATAGTAAAATTAAAGATATTAATATTTCTAATAATGATTCTACATCTGACAAAAAATCCAATTTAGATATTAAAGATATTAAGCCTAATTTAGAAGTTTTTGTTAAAAGCTTAGGAAAAAACCGGAACTATAATTTCTAATATTTCAAAATCAAATAAAGTTCAGGTACAAATCGGTATGATGAAAATGAATATTAATATTTCTGACTTAGAAAAAATTAAAAGTAATGGTGATACTACATTATCTAAAAAAAGCTATACTCAAAATGGTCAAAACTCTAGCTATAATATTTCTAAATCAAAGACCATAAAACCTGAAATTAATGTTATTGGTTTAAATGTTGAAGAAGCTTTATTTATTGTAGATAAATTTTTAGATGATTGTAGTTTATCAAAACTTCAAACAGTTAGAATTGTTCATGGAAAGGGTACTGGAAGATTAAAAAATGGTATTCATAACTTCTTAAATAATCACCCACATGTCAAGTCTTATAGGTTAGGCACTTTTGGTGAAGGTGAAATGGGTGTTACTGTTGTAGAATTAAAATAATTTTTATAAAACTACAAAACATTAAAAAGTTTATATTTCTATATATTATTGGTTTTACAATAAATATACAAATATAAACTTTTTTTATATATATTTTTCAATTAAAAGCACTGTTCTTCCACTTCTTGTGTTTCCCACACTTTCTTTTATTATAAATCTTCCTTTTCCTCTAATTGTAATAATATCATTAATTTTAATTTGCTTAGATTGCTTTGTTTCATTTTGCCCATTTATAAAAACTCTTTCTTGATTAATTATCTGCACAGCTTTATTTCTAGAAGTTTTAGCTAAATCAGAAACAATATTATCTAATCTTAATGATGGAACGATAATTTTTATTTCTTCTACTCTTATTTCTTTTTTTCTTAAACTTTCAATTTCTTCTATTTCAATATTACTTTTCTCGAATCTAGTTAATAATCCAATTTCTTTTTTTAATATCTCTGCAAAATCATTGATTACTATAATATCTGCCCCATCATTTGAAACTAAAATATCTCCTACTTTTTGTCTATTTAATCCTAATTTTACTATTCCACCAAGATAATTTCTGTGATTATATTTTCCTTGTTCTTCCTCTGGTAATATAACCCTTACTACTCTTATCATTTTGTTATAATTTTTTTCTATCATTTTTTTATCATATTTTTCTGGATATATTATTAGAATTTTCCTTTCTGCTTCCTCATATCCTCCATATAATTCATAATTACTAATTTTTGTTTTCCTTAAAAAATTTTCTACTAGTGAGATTTGATACATATCTAAGAAATCTGTATATTCAATTTTTTCTCTTGTACTCGAAAACTCTATTTTATCCAAAACTTGAGATAAGCACATCTTATCTTCTTGTTTTTTATAATCTTTTAATAACTCTATTTTATTCATTATATTTTCCTTCCGATTACGCTTTACGCATTTGTTTTCTTTTTTGTGCTTTCAATATATTTAAAATCAATATTTGCAATGATAGATTTACTATCTTGATTGTATAATTTTTCTAATTCTTCAGGCATTCCATGTTTAATATATTCATCAGGATAAGCATAATTTTGTATTTTAACATTTTTTATTTTCTCGTCCACAATAAGTTCTTTTATTGCTGTTGCTAATCCATTAACTATTGTCCCATCTTCCATTGTTATAACATATTTAGTTTTTTCTATTGATTCTTTTATTGTCTTTCTATCCAACGGTTTTAAAAATCTTGCATTTATTACTTCTGGTGTTTTTCCTTTTTTTCTGATTTCTTTTGCAACTTCTAAACTTCTTGCAACCGTTTTTCCTATTGAGATTATTGTTATGTCTTCTCCTTGCTCTAAAACTTGTGACTTTCCTAATACTATTTTTTCTTTTCTTATATTACTATTTTCTTCTCCACCTCTAGGATATCTTATTATTACAGGTTTTCCTAAATTAACTGCAAATTCTAGCATATCCTCAAGTTCTTTAAAATTTGCTGGAGCCATAATTGTTAAATTTGGCACTACTCTAAAAAAAGCCATATCAAGTGTCCCTTGATGTGTTTCTCCGGTCTTGTCCTACAATACCTGCTCTATCCACACATAAAACTACTGGTAAATCCTGCATTGCTACATCATGAATAACTTGATCATATGCCCTTTGATAAAATGATGCATAGATTGGTACTACTGGAATTACCCCTTCTTTTGCCATTCCTGCTGCTAATCCAACTGCATGTTGTTCTGCTATTCCTATGTCAAAAAACCTATCTGGAAATTCTTCTGCAAATTCAGTTAAGCCTGTTCCATCTTTCATTGATGCTGTTATAGCTACAATCTTATCGTTTTTTCTTGCTAAATTAACTAATTTTTCTCCAAATACTTTGGAATAATCTTTCTTTTTTTCCTTTTTGCTTTTTCCTGTTTTTATATCAAATGGACCAGTTGCATGAAATCTATCCGGATTTTCCTCTGCAATTTTATATCCTTTTCCTTTTTTAGTTAAAACATGTAATAGTACAGGACCTTCTAATTGTTTACTAATTTCAAGCATTCTTTCTAATTCTTCTATATTATGTCCATCTACTGGTCCTAAATATCTAAACCCTATGTCTTCAAAAAACATTTTTGGAATAATTAATTGTTTAATACTTCTTTTTACTCTTTGTACAATTTTAACAAAAGGTTTGCCTATTACTGGTATTTTGTTAATGATATTTTTTACCGAAACATTTGATTTTGTATAAGTCTTTTTAGTTCTCAATTTACTTAAAAGCATATTAACTCCACCAATGTTCTTAGAAATGCTCATTTCATTATCATTTAATATAACAGTTAATCTAGTTTGACTACAACCTGCATCATTTAAAGCTTCTAATGCCATTCCTCCAGTTAAAGCCCCATCTCCGAATTACTGCTAATACGTTATTATTTTCTCCTTTTATATCTCTTGCTCTTGCCATTCCTAATGCGACTGAGATAGATGTGCTACTATGTCCTGTATTGAAGCAATCTGTTTTTGATTCATTTGTCTTTGGGAATCCTGCTATCCCATCTAACTTTCTTAGAGTTTTTAATTGTTTCCTTCTTCCTGTTAAAATCTTATGCACATAAGTTTGATGCCCTACATCCCATACAATTTTATCTTTTGGCAAGTCAAATACTGTATGTAATGCTATTGTTAATTCTACTACCCCTAAGTTAGAAGCTAAATGTCCTCCATTTTCTGACACAACATTTAATATCTCTTTTCTAATCTCTTCTGCCAATACCTTTTGTTCATCTATATTTAATTTTTTTACATCCTCGGCTGAATTTATTTTTTCTATTATCATAATATCACCTGTTTTTTATTTTTAGCTTTTAGATTATATCATATTATATTACATTTTTCTAGCCTTTTTCCCAAATCTAACCCATTATCAAATTCCGACAAAAAAAGTGAAGGACTTAAGACCTGTCCCCCACTATTTCAATTTTGCCATCTTTTACTCCTATTTTGGTTAATTTGTTTTTCTTTAGATTCCCATCTAATATTTCTTCTGCTAGCTTATCTTCTAATATGTTTTGGATTGTTCTTCTAAGTGGTCTTGCTCCAAAGTTCTTGTCTATTCCTTTGCTAGCTATTAGTTCTTTTACTTCTGGTCCTAATTCTATTTTTATTTTTTGATTTTCTAGTCTTTTAATTACCTCTTTTAGCATTATATCTATAATTTGGTTTATTTCAGTATTTGTTAGTTTATGGAATACTATTATTTCATCAATACGATTAATGAATTCTGGTCTTAATTCTTTTTTTAATGCTTCCATTACTTCTTTTTTTGTTTCTTCATATTCTTTTTTGCTTTTTTCCTCTACATATTCTTTGTCTTGTTTGTTATCTTTTTCTGATACTCCTGTAAATCCTAATGTTTTCTTATCTGTAATTAATCTTGCACCTATATTTGATGTCATTATTATTACTGTATTTTTAAAATTTACTGTTCTTCCGTGTTGAATCTGTTAATCTACCATCTTCTAATATTTGAAGTAACATATTCATAACATCTGGATGCGCTTTTTCTATTTCATCAAATAGTATTACTGAATATGGTTTTCTTCTAATCTTTTCTGTTAATTGACCACCTTCTTCAAAACCTACATACCCTGGAGGTGAACCTATTAGTTTTGATACTGAATGTGGTTCCATATATTCTGACATATCTATTCTTATCATTGCATTTTCGTCACCAAATAAGCTTTCAGCTAAAGCTTTTGATAATTCTGTTTTTCCCACTCCAGTAGGCCCTAAAAATAAGAATGAACCTATTGGCCTTTTTGGATCTTTTAATCCTACTCTTCCTCTTCTTATTGCTTTTGATACTGCCTCTACTGCTTCATCTTGCCCGATTACCCTTTCATGTAATGCCTTTTCTAAATTTTTCAATCTAATATTTTCATCTTCTGTTATTTTCTTAGCAGGAATTCCTGTCCAATTTGCTATAACCTCTGCAATATTTTCTTCTGTTATATTTGTTACAACTTTATTGCTCTTATTTTTCCATTTTTTTAATTCTTTCTCATACTTTTCTTTTAATTCTTTTTGTTTATCTCTCAGACTTGCTGCTTTTTCAAATTTTTGAATTCTAACTGCCTCTTCTTTATCTTTTTCAACTTCTTCTATTTGCTCTTCTAGCTTCTTTAATATTTCAGGTTCTGTAAAAGATTTTAATTTTGCACGAGATGCTGCCTCATCAATTAAATCAATTGCTTTATCTGGTAAAAACCTGTCATTTATATATCTAACTGACATCTTCACTGCTGCTTCTATTGCTTCATCTGTTATCTTCACCCCATGATGTGCCTCATATTTATCTCTGATTCCTTTTAATATTTTTATTGTATCTTCTTTACTTGGTTCATTTACTGTTACAGGGCTAAATCTTCTTTCTAATGCTGCATCTTTTTCTATATATTTCCTATATTCATTTAATGTAGTTGCCCCTATTAATTGTATTTCTCCTCTTGCAAGTAACGGTTTTAATATATTTGCTGCATCTATTGCACCTTCAGCTGCTCCTGCTCCTACAATTGTATGAATTTCATCAATAAATAATATAATATCTCCTGCCTTTTTTACTTCATCCAAAGCCTTTTTTATTCTTTCCTCAAAATCTCCTCTATATTTACTTCCTGCAACCATGCTTGAAATATCCATAGTTACTACTCTTTTATTTTTCAATATCTCTGGAACATCACCTACTACAATTTTATTAGCTAATCCTTCTACTGCTGCAGTCTTTCCTACTCCTGGTTCACCTATTAAACATGGATTGTTTTTTGTTCTTCTAGATAAAATTTGAATTACTCTTTCTATTTCTTCTTTTCTACCAATTATTGGGTCTAACTTTCCTTCTTCTGCTTTTTTTGTTAAATCTTCCCCAAATTGATTTAATGTAGGTGTAGAATTATAACTTCCTCCTCTTTTATCTGTTTTTCCACTTTTTTCTTCTCTTGATATATCTTCTCCTTCATTTATCACTCTTAAGATTTCACTATAAAGTTTTGGAATATTTGTATTTAATTCTAACAATATTCTTGTAGCAATACTATCTGCTTCTCTTAGTATTCCTATTAAAAGATGTTCTGTTCCGATATAATTATATCCAAGTTTTCTAGCTTCTATAAATGCATTTTCAATTACCCTTTTTGTTCTTGGTGTAAATCCTAAAGTTGTTCCATTTGGTGTTTCATGTCCTACTAATTCTATAATTTTATCGATAACAATATCTGGAGCTATATTTTGTTTTTCTAAAACTTTTGCAGCAACTCCACTTCCTTCTTTTACTAATCCATATAATAGATGTTCTGTTCCGATATAACTATGCCCTAATTCTATTGCTAACTCATTTGCTATCTCGATTGCCTTTTTGGCTCTATTTGTAAACTTATAAGTCATTTATATCACCTTCCATTTCTTTATAAAAATTAATTTTATTTTTCACTTATAATCATTTTTATAACTTCTGCTCTTTTAATGTCTCTTTCTAAGGGCTCATATTGAGCTCCTAAAAATTTTTGTAGATTAGCTGGTTTTATATATAAGTATAATTTTTGTACTTTTAAATCAGTTAATTCTTTTAATATTCCTAAGTCAGTTCCTAATTTTATATCAGATAATAAATTCATTGCTTCTTCATATGATATTTTTCTACAATTAGTTAAAATACCATAGCTTCTATATATTATATCTTCTAATTCCAATTCATCCTTAGTTAAAAGCTTTCTTGCTTTTCTTTCTTGCTCTATTACCTTTTGTACAATTACATTTAAATTCTCGATAATTTCATCTTCCGTTATACCGAAGTGTCTGTTTATTAGAAATTTGATACATATCTGCTTGCACTTGACTATTCTCACCATAAATTCCTTTAATATTCATTCCTAAACTACTAATTGCTTCTAGAACTTTTCTTGTGTTTTTTGTTTTAGTCAATGCTGGTAAATGTAACATAACAGATGCTTTTAATCCAGTTCCTAAATCACTTGGATATGTTGTTAAATATCCATATTTTTTATTTATTGCATATCCTAGTACATCTCCTATTTTTTCATCTATTTCAATTGCTAAATTTAGTGTATTTTCTAAATCTAATCCACTACTAAATACTTGAATAGTTAAATGATCATCTTTACCTATCATGATACAAATATTTTCATCATCATTTATTAAAATACTTCCTAATTGCTCTTTTTTTAATACAAATTCTGGACTAATTAGATTCTTTTCCACTAAGCTCATTTTAGTAATATCATCCATATCTTTTAATCTTAAAAACTTCAATCCATACCCAATACTATATAAATTATCTTTTATCTTATTTTCTAACTTTTCAATTTCTTCTTGTTTTTCTAAATTAAATTTAAATTGAGCTAGATTTCTAGCAAACCTAATTCTTGTACTTCTTACTACATCAGAATTTTCACTACTTTGCACATACCAATTCATATTTTTCACCTCTACTTTTTATTTTCTGATTTTTCAAATTTCTAACTTTCTAACTTTTTTATTTCATCTCTTATTTTTGCAGCTTCTTCATATTTTTCCTCTGCAATTGCTTTTTTTAATTCCTCTTGCAATTTTTCTATTTTTGACAATTCTTTATTATCTTCTTTACTATTTCCTCCATTTTTAATGTCCTTTTTCATACTTTCTTCTTTATCATCATTTATATTGTCAATTTTACTATCAATTATTTTTCCTATTCTTCCTACATGACGATTGTCTCCTTGTATTTTTTTTATAATTGGATCTAATCTATCTTGGAATATATCGTAACAATTTTTACATCCTAATCTTCCCGTATTTATAATATCATCAAAAGTATACCCACAACTATTACATTTTAGTGTTTTTAATTCATTTAACATTGGCATAAATTCTTTAGTTTGAAAATCCTCCATAAATCCACCTAAAAAGCTTGAAATGCCAATTGGCATACTAAAATCAATTTGCCCAATTCCTAATTTTTTACTACATTCATCACATAAATTTAATTCTCTTTTCTTACCATTTATATTCTCCCAATATCTCACATTTGCTTCTTTTTTTCCACAATTATCACACAACATAATACATTTCCTCCTTATTCTAAATTTAATAACATATTTTTAAATATTCTAGCTCTTACTTGGTCTTTTATCTGTTTAGGTAATTGTAATACATTATCACTTGTTGCAACCTTTAAAAGCTTCGCATCTTTTGTATCTATAATATTGTAAGATAAAAAGTCATTAATCAATATATCAACTTCATTTGATGTTAATTCTTTATCTATATTATTAATAATATGCATAATATAATCTTCCTTGCTATTATTTACCTTTCTAATTGTAATATGACCTCCACCACCACGTCTACTCTCCACATAATATCCCTGTGATGGTTTAAATCTAGTTGCAATTACATAATTAATTTGTGATGGTACACAATTAAAATACTCTGCCAACTCATTTCTTTGAATCTCAATTGATTCCTTTTCTTCATCAAATAAATCTTTTATAAATTCCTCTATTACATCTGATATTCTCATTTTTGACCTCCTTTGGGGGACAGGACTTAAACCTTCCACTTTTATTGTCATATTTTGACGTTCTATGTCAAATGTTTAATATATTGACTTTGACTTTCTTTGACCTATAGTTCTATTATACTCTTTTTATTCTTTTTTTCAAGAGTTGTTTTTGACCTTTTCTGACTTTTATATTCTTTTTTCCTCTATTTTTTATTCCTTTTTTTATTATTTCTATCTCTATCTTTCTTTTTCTTGCTTTTTTGTTATATTTTCTAGTTCTTCTACTTTTTCCTTTTGTTCTGGCAGTGAAACCCATGCAAAATATGAAGATACAAATTCACCGTATTTAGTACTATCCTCCCCTATTTCCATAGATTTTGTTTTGCTTTCTTTATCTTCATCTTCTAAATTTTTTCCCATAATATTTTTACCTCTTTTCCTATACTTTATGTATTTACATTTTTTCTTTGTTTTATACTTATATTTTAATTTTTTATAATTTTCTTAAAACTTACGTTAACCTATTCCCTTTTCTTAGTATTTATGCTATAATAGAAATAGTTGGTAAATAAAGGAGGTTTTGCTTTATGTGGTATATATGGCTAATTATATCAGGTATATGTCTAATTATTGAAATTATGACCGTTGGATTTTTAGTCTTTTGGTTTTCCATTGGAGCTTTAATTACAATGATAGCTAGCTTTTTTACTAATAATATTGTAGTTCAAACAGCAATTTTTGTTATATCTTCTACAATATTAATATTTACCACAAAACCTTTTGTAAAAAGATTTGCTAATAGTAAAGATTCTATAAAAACTAATGTATATTCAATAATTGGGAAAACTGGTGTTGTTACAAAACAAATTGATTCAAATACATGCATAGGTCAAATTAAAGTTTCTGGAGAAATATGGTCTGCAATATGCATAAATGATAGTAAAATACCAGTAGGCACAAAAGTTAAAATATTAGATGTTAATGGTGTAAAAGCTGTTGTTACGCCTATTTAAATAAGTTATTAATTTTATTATTTAATATAAAATAAAAAGGAGGAAATATTATGTGGTTTTTATTAGTTTTACTTGTTATTATTTTAATAATAGCATCTATGTCTATTAAAATCGTTAAACAATCTGAGGTATATATTATAGAAAGATTAGGTAAATTTTATAAGGTAGCTGATGCTGGTCTTACAATTATAGTTCCTTTCTTCGATCACGTTAGAAGTGTTGTTAGTTTAAAACAACAAACAATGGATGTTCCACCTCAAGGAGTTATTACAAAAGATAATGTTACAATTACTATAGATACTGTTGTTTTCTATCAAATAACAGATCCTGCAAAGGCAGTATATGAAATTCAAAGTTTGAAAAAAGGTATTGAATATCTAGCAATTACAACAATTCGTGATATCATAGGTAAAATGGATCTAGACGAAACTTTCAGTTCTAGAGATGGTATTAATAATCAGTTAAGAGTTGTTCTAGATGAAGCAACAGATAGATGGGGTTGTAAAATAGATAGAGTTGAGATTAAAGATATAACTCCACCTGCTGATATCAGAGATGCTATGGAAAAAGAAATGAATGCAGAAAGAAATAAAAGAGCTTTAATTCTTGAATCTGAAGCCCAAAGACAATCAGCAATTACTATTGCTGAAGGTAAAAAACAAGCTGCGATTTTAGAAGCTGAAGCTGATAAAGAAGCCCAAATTAGAAGAGCTGCCGGTGAGGCACAGGCTATCAAAGAAGTTGCTGAAGCAAAAGCTAAGGAAATCCAAATGGTTTATGATGCTATGAAAAAAGCTGATCCTAATGAAAAATTAGTACAGTTAAAATCTTTAGAGGCTTTACAAGAAGCTTGTAAAGGAGATGCTAATAAAGTATTTATTCCTTTTGAAGCAACTAATACATTAAGCGCCTTAGGTTCTATTAAAGAAATTGTAAAAGATGACAAAAATAAATAAGTAAAAATAACATAAAAAAGTTGATAATAAATTTTAATTTTATCAACTTTTTTATTATTATATTTTACTAATATGTACACTTTCCACTTAATAAGTCATCATTTTTTATCCAGTCTGAAATATTTACTATACAATAATAATCTTTATTACTTTCTCTTATAATAAGTTCTTTTATACCTGCATTAATAATTAGTTTTCTACACATCTGACAAGAGTTTGCACCTTTTTCATATTCTTTAGTATCAACTCTTTTTCCAACTAAATACATTGTTGCATCTATCATATCTCTTCTTGCAACACTTAACATTGCATTTTGTTCAGCATGAACAGATCTACATGCATCATAGCCTCCATGATGTATTTCAGGAAATTTTTCTTTTTTAGTACAATACCCTAAATCTATACAATTTTTTCTTCCTCTAGGAGCTCCTGTATATCCTGTAGCTATTATTTCATCGTTTTTTACAATAATGCATCCGAAATTTTTCCTTAAACACGTCCCTCTTTCAGATACTGCTTCTGCTATATCTAAATAATAGTTCACTTTATCTATCCTTTTATTTGTAATAATATCATTATTAATATTTTCCATTTTTATACTCTCATTTCTTTTTATTAATACTTGTACACAAAAAGATGGTTTTTATATGTCAACCATCTTTTGTTTTATATTTTTTATTTATTCATTGCTTCTTCTACTGCTACTGCTACTGCAACACTAGCTCCTACCATTGGGTTATTTCCCATTCCAATTAATCCCATCATTTCAACATGTGCTGGAACTGATGAGCTTCCTGCAAATTGTGCATCTGAATGCATTCTTCCCATTGTATCTGTCATACCATATGAAGCAGGACCTGCTGCCATATTATCTGGATGTAATGTTCTACCTGTTCCACCACCTGAAGCAACTGAGAAATATTTCTTTCCTTCTTGTAATCTTTCTTTTTTATATGTACCTGCAACTGGATGTTGAAATCTTGTTGGGTTTGTTGAATTTCCTGTAATAGATACATCAACATCTTCCATCCACATTATAGCAACACCTTCTCTTACATCATTTGCTCCATAACATCTAACTTTTGCTCTTTCTCCATCTGAGTAAGGAATTTCCTCTACAACATTAACTTTACCTGTAAAGAAATCAAAATCTGTTTTTACATATGTGAATCCATTAATCCTTGAAATTACTTGTGCAGCATCTTTTCCAAGTCCATTTAATATTACTTTTAGTGGTTCTTTTCTAACTTTATTAGCTGATTTTGCTATTCCTATTGCACCCTCAGCTGCTGCAAAACTTTCGTGTCCTGCTAAAAATGCAAAACATTTTGTATCTTCTGATAATAACATTGATGCTAAATTTCCATGTCCTAGTCCTACTTTTCTATCATCTGCAACAGAACCTGGTATACAAAATGCTTGTAATCCTTCACCTATTGCCTTTGCTGCATCTGCTGCCTTTATACATCCTTTTTTTATTGCAATTGCAGCACCTAAAGTGTAAGCCCAAGCTGCATTTTCAAAACAAATTGGTTGAACTCCTTTTACTATTTCATATGGATTAAATCCTTTATCTGTACATATTTTTAATGCATCTTCAAAATCTTTTATTCCGTATTTTTCCATCACTGGTTTAATTTGGTCTATTCTTCTTTCATAACTTTCAAATGTTACTGCCATTTTTATTCCTCCTATTTATTCATAATATTCTTAAATTGTTGTTTTTATCCAAAATATTTTTTATTCTTCTCTTGGATCTATTTTTTTAACAGCTTCATCAAATCTTCCATATGTACCAGAAGCCTTTTCAATAGCTTCTTTAGGATCAATTCCTTTTTTGATGTTATCCATCATTTTTCCTAAATGAACATATTTATATCCTATTATTTGATCGTCTTTATCTAACCCAATTTCAACTATATATCCTTCTGCAAGGTTTAAATATCTTGGACCTTTTAATGTACTTGAATAAATTGTTCCAACTTGTGATGTATGTCCTTTTCCTAAATCTTCAAGTCCTGCTCCAACTGGAAGACCTCCTTCTGAGAATGCTGTTTGTGTTCTACCATATACTATTTGTAAGAATAATTCTCTCATTGCAGTATTAATAGCATCACATACTAAGTCAGTATTTAAAGCCTCAAGAATTGTTTTTCCTGTTAAAATTTCACCTGCCATTGCTGCTGAATGTGTCATACCAGAACATCCAACAGTTTCAATCAATGCTTCTTGAATAATTCCATCCTTTACATTTAAAGTTAATTTACATGCTCCTTGTTGTGGTGCACACCATCCAATACCATGTGTTAATCCTGATATATCTTTTATATCTTTTGCTTTTACCCATTTTCCTTCTTCTGGAATTGGTGCTGGTCCATGGTCTACTCCCTTTGCTACTTTACACATTCCTTCTAATTCTTTTGAATAAATCATTTTTGTTTTGCTCCTTTCAATTATTAGTTTTATTTTACATTTATTTATATTGTTTAGGATTTATCCTAAATTTAATAACATTTTTCATTTTTTATTTTCAAACTTCATTTTTTTTAATTCTTCTTCTAATAACAATATTTGATTTTTCTTTTGTTTATGCTCTTTATTTTCCATATATTCTATATCATTTTTATTTTCTTCGGTATTATATCCTATTAGATTTTCAACATCTTTAATATATATTCCTGCTTCATAATGTTCTTTTCTAGATAAAGTTTTGGCTCCAAGTATGTATCTATCTAATATTTCTTTTTCTTTTTTACTTACTTGTGCTCCTCCAATTCCTAAATAATTATATCTCCATATTACATGTCTTTCATAACTATTAAAATCACTACCTACTAAATCTTCATAATTATATTCTACTTTAAATTTCAAATTTTCAATTATTATTGTAATATTAGACCATAGTGATCCTGTTTCCGTCTTTTTGAATTCATCTCTTAGAAGTTTTATTTTATTATACAAGACTTTTACTAACCTTATATATTCATCTTCTTCTAAGTTAAATTTATTTGGAATTTCATAAACATTTACAGGTTTCTTTTTTAATATTCCTTTTGGAATATAATAAAAATATAATTCACCTGTTTGCTGACCATCTGGCATATCTATTACTGAACTATAAAGATATAGTTTATCCCACTTTTCAGGAATCATATAAAATAATCTTTTTTGAATATCCTCATATATTTCTTTTATCTTTTTTGTATGATTCAACATATCCCTTTTATTTCCTATCTAATAAACTTTCACCAGTCATTTCCTCTGGTTTTTCTAAATTCATTAAATCAAGCATTGTTGGTGCTAAATCTGCTAATTTTCCACCTGATTTTAATTTCAAATCTTTATTGCTTGTTACTAATATGACTGGTACAGGATTTGTTGTATGTGCTGTATGTGGTTCTCCTGTTTGATAATCTATCATTTGCTCTGCATTTCCATGATCTGCAGTTATTATTAGATTTCCTTGTTTTTCTTCTACTAGGCTTACTACTTTACCTACACACTCATCAACTGCTTCCACTGCCTTTATTGCTGCTGTTAAACTTCCTGTATGCCCAACCATATCTGTATTTGCATAATTTAATATAATTGCATCATATTTATCTTCTTTTATTGCTTCTAATACTTTATCAGTTACTTCATATGCACTCATTTCTGGTTTTAAATCATATGTTTCTACTTTAGGAGATGGCACTAATATTCTATCTTCTCCTTGATATTGTTTTTCTTCTCCACCATTAAAGAAAAATGTAACATGTGCATATTTCTCAGTTTCAGCTATTCTTAATTGTGTATATCCTTTATTACTTATATATTCTCCAAATGTGTTTTTTATTGGTTCTTTTTTAAATGCAATGTGTACATTTGGCATAGTTTCATCATAATTTGTAAAACATACAAAATACAATCCTAAATCTTTCTTAGTATCAAATTCATTAAACTCTGGATCCACTAAACTTCTAGTAATTTCTCTTGCTCTATCAGGTCTAAAGTTAAAGAAAATAACAGAATCATTTTTTCCAATAGTTGCTACTGGTTCTTTTCCATTACAAATTACAGTTGGTTCTACAAATTCATCAAATACTTCTTTTTGATATGAATCCTCAATAGCTTTTATACTACTTGTAGCTTTATTTCCCTCTCCTTTTACTAGTGCATCATAACATTTTTGCACTCTTTGCCATCTCTTATCTCTATCCATAGCATAAAATCTTCCTGATATACTTGCTATTTTTCCTATTTTCTTTTCTGTCATTTTATCTTGTAATTTTATAATATAACTTTCTGCTGATGCAGGTGGTGTGTCTCTTCCATCTAAAAAGCAATGAACATACACATCTTCAAAATCTCTTCTTTTTGCCATTTCTAATAACCCATATAAATGACGTATATGGCTATGAACTCCTCCATCTGATACTAGTCCTAATATGTGTAATTTAGAATTATTTTTTTTACAATTATCAATAGCAGCAATAAATTCTTTATTTGTAAAGAAATCTCCATCTTCTATTGATTTTGTAATTCTTGTTAATTCTTGATATACTATTCTTCCTGCACCTATATTAGTATGCCCTACTTCTGAATTTCCCATTTGTCCTTCTGGTAATCCTACTGCTAATCCACTTGCATTTATTTCTGTATTTGAATATTTTTTCATTAGTTTATCAATATTAGGTGTCTTAGCTAATTTTATTGCATTTCCGTCTCTATTAGTGTTATCTCCAAAACCATCTAATATCATTAGCATTGTTAATTTATCTTTCATTATTATACCATCCTTTTTATTTATCATAATTTATTATTTTACTAAATTCATCTGGATCTAAGCTGGCTCCACCAACTAATCCTCCATCTATATCAGACATTTCAAATAATTCTTTTGCATTATTGCTTTTTACACTTCCACCATATAGTATTATAACCTTAGATGCTACAGTATGTCCATATATTTTTTCAATTTTATTTCTAATTTCTTTAATAGTATTATTTGCTTCTTCTTTTGTTGCTGTTTTCCCTGTGCCGATTGCCCAAATTGGTTCATATGCTATTATTGTATTTTCAACTTGTTGTTCTGTTAGTCCATTCAAAGCAAGTTCTATTTGATTTGTTACTACTTCTAATGTTTTTCCATTTTCCTTTTGTTCTAATGATTCACCTATGCATATAACTGGTTTTAATCCATTTCTTAATGCTGCTTTTAATTTTTTATTAACTATTTCATCTGTTTCAGAAAAATTTTTTCTTCTTTCTGAATGTCCTATAAGAACATATTCTACATTAATAACTTTTAGCATTGGTCCAGAAACTTCTCCTGTATAAGCCCCATTATCTTCGAAATGCATGTTCTGAGCACCTACTTTAATGTTTGTTCCTTGTACTGTTAAAAGAGCATAAAATAAATCTGTATATGGCACAAATAGAATCACTTCTTTTTGTGATTGTTCAACTTTTTTAGCCAATTGATCAATATATTCAATTGTTTTGCCTGGAAGCATATTCATTTTCCAGTTTCCTGCAATTACTTTTTTTCGCATATATTTTCTCCTTTTATTTTTTGTTTTATTTATCTAAAAGACATTCAATACCAGGTAATTTCTTTCCTTCTAAAAACTCTAATGAGGCTCCTCCACCTGTAGAAATATGAGTCATTTTATCTTCTAATCCAGCTTTTTTTACTGCTGCTGCAGAGTCTCCACCACCTATAATTGTTGTTGCATCTATTTGTGATAATACTTTAGCAATTTCATTTGTTCCTATCGCAAATTGATCAAATTCAAATAAGCCTAAAGGACCATTCCATACCACTGTCTTTGCTCTTTTTAATTCTTCTGAAAACATCTTTATTGTTTCTTCTCCAATATCAAAGCCTTCCCATTCTGCTGGTATTTGTGTACATTTTACAGTTTTACTTTCTGTATCTGGCTTAAATTCTTTACCAACTTTTGTATCTATTGGTAATAATAATTTTACATTATTTTTTTCTGCTTTTTGCATTAATTGTGTTGCTAGTTCTAATTTATCTAATTCACAAATTGATTTTCCAACTTCATATCCTTGTGCTTTAAAAAATGTATATGCCATTCCTCCACCAATTATTAATGTATCTACTTTATCTAATAAACTGTCTATTACACCTATTTTATCAGAAACTTTTGCACCTCCGTAATATTGCTACAAATGGTCTTTTAGGGTTATTTATAGCATTTCCTAAAAATTTTAGTTCTTTTTCAATTAAAAATCCTGATACTGCTGGTAAATATGAAGCCACACCTGTTGTTGAACTATGAGCTCTATGTGCTGAACCAAAAGCATCATTCACATACACTTCTGCCATTGATGCTAATTGTTTACTAAATTCTGGATCATTTTCTGTTTCTTCTTTATGAAATCTTACATTTTCAAGTAGCATTATTTGTCCTTGTTTTAAATCTATAGCTTTTGTTTTTGCATCTTCCCCTATTACGTCTTTAGCCATAATAACTTCTTTATTAAGTAATTTTGATAATTCTTTTGCAACTGGTTTTAATGAAAATTCTGGCTTAACTTCTCCTTTTGGTCTTCCCAAATGTGAACAAAGTATTATTGCACAATTTTGTTCTAATAAATATTCTATAGTAGGTAAAGCTGCAACTATTCTAGTATTATCTGTTATATTTTGTTGTTCATCCATTGGAACATTAAAATCGCATCTAACTAAAACTTTTTTTCCTTTTAAATCAATATCTCTAATTGTCTTTTTATTCATTCCGATTTCCTCCTAAAATTTACTTTCTTTTCTTATTTTATACAATTTTTCATTTTTTATAAGATATTCCTATTTTACATCAAAAAAAAACACTTTTCAAGTGTTCTTTTTATATTTTTGCTGTGCTTCTATCCTAATTTTCCCAACCTACTATCTCATTAAATTGTATTTCAATTCCATCAGATGTTGTAAAACTATCAGCATCATTATTAATTGTTCCATAATCTTTTATTATCTGTTTTAATTTTTCTTTATTTGGTTTCTTTCCTGTTTTTACTTTCTCAGTATATAAATCTGCTTCAATTTTTTCAATTATGCTTTCTCTTTTTGCACTCATCGCTTCTTGATTTGTTTTATCTATTAAACTTTCATCACTATTATTCATTGTTCCTAAAGTTATCCCTGCCAATATTAACATTACTGTAATAGTTACTACTAAAGCTAGTATTGTAATTCCATTTTCTTTTTTCATCTTCTTCCTCCTTAGTTTTAATAAATTTATTTTATATTAAAAAAGAATACTTTTCAAGTATTCTTAAGTATTCTTTTTTATTTACTATAATTTATATTTGGTTATTATCTTTATCCTCTTGAAGCAATATAACATGCTAAATCAACTAATTTGTTTGAATATCCCCATTCATTATCATACCAAGCTACTAATTTTACAAATGTATCTGTTAATTGAATTCCTGCTGTACTATCAAATATTGATGTATGTGGATCTGTTTCAAAATCTGATGATACTACTGGATCTTCTACATATTCGATAATTCCTTTAAATTCATTTTCAGATGCATGTTTCATAACTTTGCATATTTCCTCCATAGTTGTAGGTTTCTCTAAATTACATGTTAAATCAACTACTGATACATCTACAGTTGGTACTCTAAACGCCATTCCAGTTAGTTTTCCATTTAAAGATGGTATTACTTTTCCAACTGCTTTTGCAGCTCCTGTTGATGATGGAATAATATTTGCAGCTGCTGCTCTTCCACCTCTCCAGTCTTTTTTAGAAGCTCCATCTACTGTTTTTTGTGTTGCTGTTGTTGCATGTACTGTTGTCATTAACCCTTCTTTAATTCCAAAATTATCATTTATTACTTTTGCAAGTGGTGCTAAACAGTTTGTAGTACATGATGCATTTGATACAATATTCATACTTGGATCATATTCTTCATTATTTACTCCCATAACAAACATTGGAGCATCTTTTGATGGTGCACTTATTATTACTTTTTTAGCTCCTGCATCAATATGAGCTTGTGCTTTTTCTAATGTTGTAAACACACCTGAACATTCTAATACATAATCTACACCTATTTCTCCCCATGGTATGTTATGTGGATCCATTTCATTATATACTTTTATTTCTTTTCCATTTACTTTTAATATTCCATCTTTTCCTTCTACAGTTCCTTCAAATTTTCCATGTACTGTATCATATTTTGTCATATATGCCATATAGTCTGCTGTTATAAATGGGTCATTTATTGCTACAACTTCTACTCCTTCTTTTTTTAACGCTGCTTGGAATGATAAGTTTCCTATTCTTCCAAATCCATTAATTCCTATTTTCACTGACATAAAAATTCCTCCTTAATTTTTGTTTTAGCCTTTTGCTTGGCTTTTATTATTGTATACCAAAAGATATTACTTTACAAGTACTATTTTTTGTTTTGATATAATTTTTCCAATACAATTATAAACATTGCATGTGACCAACCAAGTCCTATTACCCAGTTTGGTTTTAAAGTGTTATTATCAACTTGTTCTCCAATAAAATAGTGTTTACCCACAGTTTTTACAACAAAATCAAATGTTTCTTTTGCTTTTTTCTTTTCTCCTGTTTCTAAATAGTATAAAGTCATCCAAAGGTTTGCAATTGGCCATGGATTACCATTTAGATATTCATCATTTTCAAATCTTTGATATCCTCCTGTGTATGTTCTTAGGTGTAAATTAATATTTTCTATTGTATTTCTTATTTTCTTTTCTTTTGGTTTAAATACATTAAATGGTGTAATAGCACCTAAAATACTTATGTCCATTTTCTTGTCTTCTGCATTTCTGACATAACATTTTTTATTTTCATCATATAAATTTTCATTTATATATTTCTTTATTTCTGTTTGGATTTTTTCCATTTCTTTTTGGCTTTTTTTAACTTTTTCTTCTTTTAACCTGTTATTTTCAAAGTTTGATATATCTTTACCTAGTATATCATATATTTGAATCATACGGTCTAATGCTGTATAAATACTAGCTAATGAATATAAGTGTATTCCTTCACACATCTCCCATAAATCATAACTAACGTGATATTTATGTTCTTTTCTAGACATACTATTTTCAATTTCTTCTTTTACTTTATCTTTGTCATGTTCTTCTTTTGCTTGAATTCCTAACCAATCTTCTACGTATTTTTTCAAGAAATCTACTGCTTTTTCACACATTTTTAAATTATCTTTTAAAAATTTTTCTTGTTTTGTATATTTATAATGTTCATATACTCCAAAAACTACACTTGCTGTTTCATCTACTTGATATCCCCATGATGGTGCTAATTTTCCATCTGTGAAAAATCTTTGTTCCCACATTCCATTTTTACTTTGTGTTTTTTTACAAAAGCTTTTATAAAATTTTTCTGTTTCCTTTTCCATTTTTATTATGTCCATTGCTTTTGTTATAAATACTGCGTCTCTTTGCCAACAATATGCATATCTTCCACATTTTGTAAAATTTTCATCAATCTCTGGTGATGCAATTATCCCACCTGTTTCATAATTGGTTAAAAGTGGAAATAGTAATATACTTCTTTTGTAAATTTCAAATATTCTTTCTTCATAACTATTTTTTGGTTCTTTTAAATTTAAACCATTATGATTTTTCACATATTTTCTCCAATATGCTTTTGTGTTTGCATATTCTTTATTTATGTCTATTTTCTTTATTCTATCAATTTCATTTTCCATATCTGACACATTTTTGTTTTCATCAATTAATATACAAATTTCTAAAACTTTTTTGTCTTGTGGCTTTATAATTCCTAAATCATAACTTATACTAGAGTCTTTTGACATTCCTATATAGTCTTTATCTTTTATTTCTCCTCTTTTTATTGTCTCTTTACTTCCATTTATTTGATGATTTAAAATAGGTTGTCCTTTTGCAAATGTAGATACTGCAAAGTCATGTGCATATTGTAACATTCCTCCATCTATTATTTTACAACCAACACAATTATTTTGATCAGATAATAATTCAGAATGAATATAAAATTTTGTGTCCAAATCAATTTTACCTTCATTTAAGAAAATATATTTTTTAACTAAGACATTTTCTTTCATCATAAAAAAGTCTGTTTGTACTACTTTTAAATTAAAATAAGTATTTGTTACCTCTGTATTTAAAATATTTGTGTCTGTATCATAATATTGTTTATATACATTATTAATATCATCATGCAAATAAATTAAGTCTGAATTATTTATTTTTACTCCTGTATGAAAAAAATTTATATATTGTTTGTTGTCTTTACATGGAAAATATAATCTTTGTAATTCACCTTTTCCTGTTAAAGTTGCAAGCATATTTTTATTTCCTATTATAGCTTCATTTAAATATTTGTTTTCCATTTTTTCTCCTTCTTATCCTTCAATAATATTTGCTATTTGTTTTTCTAAGTCTTTTATTTTTTCATTAATTCTATATATATCTACATCTGTTAAGTTTTCATCAGTAACATCTTGTCTTACATATTCATCCATATCTTTTAGTTCTAACTTTAATTTTTTTAGTCTTTCTAATATTTCTGATTTCATAGTTTTTGGAATTTTTCTTTCTATTTTATGTGTCATCTTTATCTCATCACTAATGTCGTAAGTTTCACCAAATTCTGGTATAGTTACTGGTATATTTGTTTCATCTTCTACCTTTTGTTTAAATATATCTTGAGACTCTGGTTCTCCATGTACTAAAAATATATGTTTTGGTTTATTCACAAAAGAATAAATAAAGTTCATTAATCCTTCTTGATCAGCATGACCAGAATATCCCTCAATATACTCTACTCTAGCATTTACAGCAAACTCTTCTCCAAATATCTTAACTTTTTTTGCACCATTTACTATACTATATCCTAATGTTCCTGGTGCTTGATATCCAACAAAAAGAATTGTTGATTTAGGATTCCATATATTGTGTTTTAAATGATGTTTTATCCTTCCCACTTCACACATTCCGGCTAGCAGATATAATGATACTTGGTCTATCATCTTCATTTAATGCTTTAGATTCATCTGCTGTCCTTGTAAATTGTAGCCCTGGAAATTCTAATGGATTATCTCCTTTCATCATTTCTTCTTGTACTTCTGGTTCAAATAGGTTCATATTTTCTCTAAACACTTCTGTTGCAGATATTGCAAGAGGACTATCTACAAAAACTGATGCTTTCATTAATGTTTGATATTTTCTTTTAAAATCTTCATCTTGAATTATATCTTTTAATTTATTTATTTCATATAATATCTCCTGTGTTCTTCCTACTGCAAAAGATGGAATTACAACTGTTCCCCCATTATCTAATGTTTCTGATACTATATCTAAAAATAATTTTGCTTTTTCATCATTTCTTAAATGTAATCTGCTTCCATATGTTGATTCCATTACTAAATAATCTGTATCTTCTATCATTGTTGGTGAATCTAATAATGGTATATCATTATTTCCTATATCTCCTGTAAATACTGTTTTTGTTTCTTTCCCATCTTCTTTTACCCAAAGTTCAATTATACTAGAACCTAACATATGTCCTGCATCATTAAATCTTACATGAATTTCTGGAGTTATTTCTATAATTTCATCATATTGTACAGGTTCAAATATTTCAAGTGATTTAGCAGCATCTTGAGCAGTATATAAAGGTGGGATTTCTTCTTGACCTTTCCTCTTTCTTTTTCTATTTTTCCATTCATTTTCCATTTCTTGAATATGTCCGGCTATCTGGCAACATTAAGGTACATAAATCACAAGTTGCTTTATGGGCATATATTTTATTTTTAAATCCTTCATTATATAGTTTAGGAATTCTTCCTGAGTGATCAATATGTGCATGTGTTAATAGCATAAAATCAATTTGTGATGGATCAAATTTAAAATCCTCCCCATTTTGTTCTTCTATTTCTGCCTTTCCTTGCCACATTCCACAATCTACCAAGAACTTCTTTCCTGCAGCTTCTACTAAAAAGTTAGATCCTGTAACAGTTCTAGTAGCCCCTAAAAATGTTATTTTCATAATTCAATCTCCTTCCTTGTTCTAATATTTCTTAATAAAAAGCTTTTACTTTTTTATTTAATCTAATTTGTAAATCTTTTTTATTTAAGTTTTCTATATTTTCTATTTCTACTTTTTCTTCAAAACTATTTCCATCAAAAGTATGAATAAAAAATTTGTCTTTCTCTTTTGATAATTTTATATATATATCTTCTAGATTTATGCTTCTAGTACAAAAAATGCTCTTTAGTAATTCATAATCGATGTCTTCTTGTTTTGAAAATGTCTCAATGACTTTTTGATGATGTGCTTTTTTTAATAATAATTTCTCTAATTCTTTTATTCCTTCTCTTAATTCTTCTACTTGATAAATCATATTGTTATAATCATAAGGTAGAAGAAAATAGTATCTTAGTTCATAAATAAGTTTCAAAACGTCTTGCTTATTATCTGCTTTTTCTATTTTTATTTTAAAACACTGTAAAAATACTTTTTGTAGTTTAAGCTTTAAATTATTAATATCTTCTTGAATATCACTTGTATTTAATATTTCTAAATATTTTTCTTTTTCTTCAAAACTTTTTTTGTACTTTACGAATTTTTGTGGATTTAATAACTGATTTAATTTTTCTAGTTCTTGTATTTTTTCATCTCTTTCATCTACCATCAATTTAGATAATATTCTTATGCTAAATATTTTTTCTTCTAAAGGTAAGTTCTCATTTCTTCTTATATATTCTTTTTGTATCATATCTTTATTATTAAGTGTTTCATCTATCATTTTTATTTCATTAGTTATTTTTCTTTTTTTCCTTGTTATTTCTTCTACAAATTCCTCATTATCTTCCAGTTTCTCTAATTCATCTTCTACTTCTTCTTTTAATTTTAATATCTTTTCCTTCTTTTTACTATCAAATTTTGTTTCAATTAAAATGGATATTTTTTTAAGCAATTCTATAAAATCATTTGAATTCCTTTTGCCATATCTTCTTTCCATTTTTTCTTGAAATAACTCCATATAATCTAACATTACTTCTTCATTATTTATCCATTTATTTAAAAAATTACATCCTACTAATATAAGTAAATTTTGATAAATTAAATTATGCTCTATACTTTCAATTTCTTGTGGTATAGTAGTCCATGAATATCCATTAAAATCTCTTATAACCTCTACTGTATTTATGTTGTTTCCTGTATTTATTAAATTAGATAGTGTTTCATTAACAAGAAAATATTTGTTTTTTACAATCTTATCTTTTTTACTTATTTTTGAAATACAATATAATAATTTTCTTTCCATATGATAGCATATAATTCTTTTTTTCTTTTTTTCTACTAAAAATGTCTTATTTCCAATTATCTTGCTTTCTTCTGAGTGTGGTTTTACTAGTTTAATATCATCACAATTTCTTTGTATATTATTTATTATATTTTCTATAAATTCATCTTTTGTTTCTACATTTTGTTTTACTTGTTTATAATCTTTATATGATGTTTCTATTTTGTATAATATAGAAAGGAGAATATTTTTTACATTTTCTTCGAAATATTTTTTTTCTAAAACTTTTTCTAACTGATTGTTATAATCTTTTTTCACTATTTTATCTAAAAAATTATCATTTTTCTTTTGCAAATTTTCTCTCCCTTCTTTTTATTTTTATGTATTTTTATTATTCTGTCTTATCCATTTTTAGTTCTTCTAATCTTTCTTTTGTCATTAACACTTCTCTTGGTTTACTTCCTTGATATCCTGAAATTACTCCTCTTTCTTCCATTTGATCAATAATTCTTCCTGCTCTTGCATATCCTACTTTAAATCTTCTTTGGATAAATGATGTTGACGCTTGTCCGGTTTCTACAACTGTTTGAATTGCATCCATTAAAAATGGATCTGTATCATCTTCTTGTGTTTGTTCTTGTGATAACTCTTTATCTGTTTTATTACTGTTTTCTATACTTTCTAATATATCTTCACTATAAGTTGCTGTTCCATTTGATTTTATAAAGTCTACAATTTTTTCTACTTCTTCATCAGATACAAATGCTCCTTGAACTCTCGATGGTTTTGGTGCTCCTGATGGAAAATATAACATGTCTCCTTTTCCTAATAGTTTTTCTGCACCTATACTATCTAATATAGTTCTAGAATCTACTTGTGATGATACTGCAAATGCAATTCTAGATGGAATATTAGCTTTTATTAATCCTGTTATTACATCTACTGATGGTCTTTGAGTTGCAATTACTAAATGCATTCCTGCCGCCCTTGCTTTTTGTGCTAAACGACATATTGCATCTTCTACATCATTTTTCGCAACCATCATTAAATCTGCTAACTCGTCTATAATTATAACTATTTGTGGCAGTTTTCCTGCTTCATTTTCTTTTTCTATTGCTTTATTATAACCTTTTAAATCACGCACACCTTTACTAGCAAATTTATTATATCTATCATCCATTTCTTGTACTGCCCAAGCTAATGCTCCTGCTGCCTTTCTTGGATCTGTTACAACTGGAATTAATAAATGTGGGATTCCATTATAAACTGATAATTCAACTACTTTTGGATCGACCATAACAAATTTCACTTCACTTGGTTTTGCATGGTAAATTATACTTGTAATAATTGTATTTATACACACACTTTTTCCTGAACCTGTTGAACCTGCAATCAACACATGTGGCATTTTGGCTATATCTGCTAATTGAATATTTCCTGCTACATCTTTTCCAAGTGCAATACTTAGTTTTGATTTATCTTCTTTAAATTCTTTACTGTCTAATACTTCTCTTAAATGTACTGCTTCTTTTTCTTTGTTTGGTACTTCGATTCCGAACTGCTTGTTTTCCTGGAATCGGTGCTTCTATTCTAATTGTTTGAGCTGCTAAGTTAAGTGCAATATCATCTGCTAAGTTTGCTATTTTACTAACTCTTACTCCTTCTGCTGGTTTTAGTTCATATCTTGTTATTGCTGGTCCTACTGATACATTTTCTACTTTGGCTGATACGCCAAAACTGTATAATGTTTTTTGTAATTTTGTTGCAGTATCAGTTAGAGCTTTTGCTCCACCTTTTAATGTTTTTTTAGTTGGCTTACTCAAAATTTCTACTGGAGGATATTCATAATGTTCATCTTCTACAATTTGACTATGTTCTAGTTGCAATACTGCCTTTTTCTTTTCCTCTCTTTGTTCTTCTACATCTTTGAATAAATTACTATCTATTACATCTGGATCATTTGCTTGTTCTTTGCTATTTAACTTTTGTTGTTTAGTTCTTTTGGTTAGTGGTTCTAAATCTTCTCCTGAATGGTCATACTTTTTCAATCCTACTTTTTCTTCTGGATCATTATCCATAATCCTTCCACCGAAATTTATTTTTATTTGATTATCCATTGGATTTTTTTCTTCTTCTAGTTTTGCAAGTTCTTGTTGTTTAGCTCGTCTTTCTTCTCTTTGTCTTTTTCTTCTTTGTGCTGGTGTTTCTTCTTTTATATTATCTTTTCTTTCTTTTGCTAATTGTTCTTTTTGTTCAAATCTTTCTTGCTTTTTTTCTTCTATCTTATCCATTATATTATTAATTATATCTGATAAATTTATTCCAAATGTAAATACAAGTAATATAACAGACAAACCTATGCAAAATATAACTGCACCTATATCTCCTAGAAGTTTTGCAAGTGGAACAGCAGCAACTGCTCCGAATTGCGCCCCCACCTTTTCCTTGCTCTCCAAAACTATATGCATCTTTTACTATTTCTGATATTTCTTTAGATGATTGTAATTCACCTGATGAAATTTGAAAAACACTAAATACTACAGAAAGACAAATTATTGCAATTCCATATTGTATCAGTTTTGATGATAATTCTTCTGTTCCATCACATGCAATCTTTATACTAACAGCAAACATACCAATTGGAAGTACATATTGCATAATTCCCATCATTCCTCCGAAGTATCTGACTTAATTTTAATCCTACAACTCCAGATTTAGTATAAATTAGAACAGCCAAAAGGATACTTACTACAATTAAAGTTATTATTGTTACATCTATTTTTGATGCTGTTTTTTTTCTTTTTTTATATCTTCTTTTTTTTGCCATGTTTTTTAAATCCTTTCTTTTATTCTACATTCTTAAAAAGCCAGATTCAAAAGTCTTGTTTGTTTTGACTTTTTACATCTGACTTTCGATTTTCTATTTTAATTCTTTTCTGCTATTTTGAATAGTTTTTATTGTATCTTCTAAAGAAATTTGCATTAAATTTAGAGCTTCTGTCATATTTGTTCCTAACTTATCTAATGTATCATTTAATACATTTTCTGTATTTTCTAATAGACTGTCTGCATATTCTTTTGTTCCTTTTGATATTTCTCTTGACATTTCATTTGCTGTTTCTATAATTTCTGTTTTTTGGTCATATGCTTTTCTAGTAATTTCATGTTCGTCTATCATTGCTATTATTCTATTTTCTGCTTCTTTTACTATTCCATCTGCTTCCTTTTGAGCTTCAACTAATATACGTTGTCTTTCTTCTTTTACCCATTTAGCTTGTTTTAGTTCATCTGGAAGTTTTATTCTGATTTCTTTTATTAAATCTAGCATTTCCTCTTTATCTACTATTCCCTTTGCTGAGAATGGAAGATTTCTACTACCTTCTAATAAATCTTCTAATGTTTCTAGTAATGTAAATATTTCCATGGTTTTACCCCTTTCTTATTTATCTTATTTTATTTCTAAAAAAATAAGATATGCTCGACCATATTTTCTTTGATCTATTATTTTAACTGGTAAATCATTTATTTCACTTTTTATTCTTTCTTCTTCATCTGTTTCTATAATAATTAGTGATTCTTCTTTTAGTAATTTTTGTTCTATTATAAGTTTAACTGAGTTATAAACAAATTTAGTTTTATATGGTGGATCTATATATACAATATCAACTTTTTCTCCTAATTTTGTTTTTATTAGTTCTTCAAAAGACATATTATATAGTTCTACAAAACCTTCTGAATGTGTTTTTTCTATATTTTTCTTAATTATTTCAATAGCTTTTTTTGACTTATCACATAATATAGCTTTTTTTGCTCCTCTGCTAATTGCTTCTAAGCCTATTGCACCACTTCCAGAAAACAAATCTAAGAATATGCAATCTGGTACCTGGCTTTGGATTATGTTAAATAATGATTCTCTTACTCTATCTAATGTAGGTCTAGTATCATTACCTTCTAATGTATATAGTTTCGTACCTCTTGCTTTTCCACCTATAATTCTCATAATTCACCCTTCTTAAGATAATCCCATTTTATTCTTTTTTTTCCTAACGGTCAATAGTATTAACCGAAATGTAACATATATTTAACAGTTCTGTAATATTGTTCCTTTTTTGTAATATATTTCTTTATTTTTTTATATTATTAGACTAAAAATATAAATATTAGATAACATACTAAATGTAAAAAAACTATCTAAACAGATAGTCTTTTTTCTTTTGTATTTGTATTTTATTATACATCTTCTTTATTAATGTCTTTTAATAATTCTAATTGAGATATTAATAGTGATTCCATTTTAGCTTTATATATATCAAATTGTTTTTTTATATCTTCTAGCTCTTTTCTTTTCATTGTTATTTCATTATCAAATTCACTTACTTGTTGTGCAGCTACACCTTTTGCCTCACTAATTATTTGGTCTGCCTGCTTTTTAGCTACATTTTTTACATCTTCTGCAGTAGCTTGAGCCATTACTAATGTATTTTGTAATGTTTCTTCTATTTTTTTATAGTGTTCTAAGCTTTGTTTCAATTCTTCAACTTTAGATTTTAATTCTGTTATTTCTTTATAATTTGTTGAATAATCAGCTGTTAAATCATCTAAAAAATCATCAACTTCTTCAACACTATACCCATTCATCATTTGTTTTGAAAATTTCTTGTTTTCTATATCTAATGGTGTTATCATATTTTCCTCCTTATGGATATTAGTTTACCCCATTATTTTTTAACCATGAAACAGAAAGTTTGCTCTTCATTTCTTCTCTTGCCATTTCATTTGTAATTTCATAATTTGATGGTGCAACTAAAAAGATAGAATTAGATACTTTTTGTATATATCCATCTAATGCATATACTCCACCACTAATAAAGTCTACTATTCTTCTTGCAACATCTTTATTCACATATTCTAAATTAACAATTACAGATTTTTTTTCTTTTAAGAAACTACATATTTCATCTGATTGTTCAAATGTAGTTGGTTGTGATATAACCATTTGAATAGCATTTGCTTGTGGCATATTTACAACTTTATTTTTTCTTCCAAATATTTTCTTATCTTCTACCTCTTCTTGTTCTTCATCATAATCATATACATTCTCATCTTCATATTCCTCTGGCTCTGCTGAGTCCATTCCAAATAAATCCCATACTTTATTCATTAAAGCTCCTGACATAAAAAAACCTCCTAAATTTACTTCCTTTGTTTATAGTTATAAGTATCTACTTTTTTGTCATTTTTGTCAATATTTTTTATTAATGTTATTGATTTTTAATGCTTTTGTAATATTTTTGTAATATTTATTCTATTTTTTCTAGATTTGGATTAATTAATATTTCATCATAAATTGAAATTTTTCTGTAATTTGCAATTTCTTTGTCAGAAAGTCCTAATTCTCTTAACTCCTCATTTTTATAAGCTTCAACAATCGAATATTTCTCTCCTTGTTTTTTTAATTTAACTAATGTTTTGCTTAAATATCCGAGCTCTATTTCTTACTACATAATCTAAATCATTTATTTTAACAATTGCTTGATTTGGCACTTTTAATCCACTAGCATCCCACCATATTAAATCAAATGTTATTTTTCTATAGTTTATTAGTTCTTCTATTTGATTTTTAAGTTTTAATATAATTATTATATCTTCATCTTCTTCATTTATTATATTTGTTATTTCTGCTCCTACTTGTGTATTATTTGATAATCTTACCTTTACTTTATCTCCTACCTTTGCTTGTTTTGCTTCTTCTGATGAAGTTATTGTTGCAATATAACAAGTAAAATTGTCTATTACTTTACCACATTCCTCATTTGTCGCAACTATCTTTCCTGTTTTTAGGTCAAGTCCTTCTAAATATTCTTTACTAAGTGCCCCAAAATTATTCGGTGTTAATATTTCTTCTAGTCCGTCTACTCTATAAGATACAATTCCACTCATTGGTGCTTTTACATATTCTGCTCCTGAATTTAATTCACTTTCATATTTCTTTCTTTCTTCAATTAATTGTCTCAAATAAGAACCTTTTGGGCTTGATTCTCCTGCTGTTTTTGCTTTTTTTGTAACTAAATTTTCTATTTGCTTTTTATATTCAGTTAATTTTGCAACATCAGTAATTTTACTTATATTTTCGATTTTTTCATCGATTTGGTTTTCTAATAACTTCATATCAGAAGTGTATAATCCTGTATCGCTTTTCATAACATCTTGAATTTTTGTGTCTAATTCTGCTATCTTTTGTTTTAGTGAGGTTTCATTTGTACTGTAATATCTGAATATATTTTCATTTGTAGAAGCTCTTTCTCCTTCACTAATAATCTGTTCCATGCCATTTTTATAATTTTGACCTTTTACTACTTTTTCGTCTCTTATTACATATCCTATATTTGTTTCTTCTTGATATAATTTTCCTTCTTCAATTGTAAAAATATTTGTTGGTTGTATTATTAAAAGATAAATAGTATAAAGTACATATATAACTACAGCCAAAATAATTATATATAATATTATCTTTTTGCTGTTATGTTTTACTAATTTATTTTTCTTTTCACTTTTTTCTATTTTTTCATTATCATGTATTGTTTCCTGTTTTTTCAATTTAAACCCTCCAAAATAATCTGTATATTATTTTGTATTTCGTTTTGTCCATCAAGCCATATTGTTTGTTTGTTTTTCTTAAACCAAGTTATTTGTCTTTTCGCATATCTTCTGCTTTCTTGTTTTATTTTTTCTATCATTTCCTCTTTTGTCGTTTCTCCTTGTAAATACTCAACAACTTCTTTATATCCTAGCCCTTGCATAGCTGTTGGAAATTTATCATATTTGCTATAAATTTCTTTTACTTCTTCAATTAAACCTTGTTCTATCATAATGTCAACTCTTTTATTTATTCTGTCATATAGTTTTTCTCTATCCCAATTAATAGCATATATCTTATAATCGTATTCTACTTCTTTTATTCTAGATTGCTTTTCTTGATATGTTTTATTTTTTCCTGTAGCATTATATATTTCTAAAATTCTTAATATTCTTTTCTTGTCATTTTTACTTATTTTTGCAATTGCTTCTGGATCAATTTCCTTTGCCTTGTTATATAACACTTCTAGTCCTTGTTCTTCTACCTGTTTTTCTAACTTTTTTCTATATTCTTCATCAAATTTAATATCTTGATATTCAATTTCATATATTAAACTATCAACATATAAACCAGTTCCACCTACAATAATTGGGGTTTTTCCTTTTTCTAAAATTTCTTTTATCGCTCTTTTTGCATCTTTTTTATAATCTGCTACACTATACCTTGTATCAGGTAAAACAAAATCTAATAAATAGTGTTTTATTCCTTGCATTTCTTCTTTTGTTGGTTTTGCTGTACCGATGTCCATATCTTTATATATTTGCATAGAATCACAAGAAATAATTTCCCCATTTATTTTTTTTGCAAGTTCAATAGATAGTGCTGTTTTTCCTGAAGCTGTTGGTCCACATATTACAATTACTTTTTCTTTTTGCATTTTTTAGTCTTCCTTTATTTTTATTTGATTTTTGAATTATAAATTCGCATAATTCCTTGCTGTGTATCTTTCATGTATCCTCTTTCAAAGAGGATACATATGATAAATATTATAACTATAATCGCAACTTTTTTCTTAAATTCTTTTTGTTCTATTTCTCCTTCATGTACTTTATAAAATTGTTTTGCCATAAATGGTAATACAATAAAAGAATTTATTCCTGTAAAAATAGCAACTATAATATTTTTTATACTTTTTTCTATTACTATTTTTTCATAGTTAATTCCACTTTTAGAAAAGAAAAATAATATTGATGTAATTAAATACATTACTAGTATTCCTACTGCTATTACTAATATCTTTTTTGACTTTTCTATTTCACCTAAATTATTCCAAGTCCACGCAATTAATAATATATACATTGCTATGATTATAACTACAATTAAAGTCATTTGTTCTATTCTTCCTTTCTGCTATTTTCTTGCAAATTTTCTTTCAATATCATATTTTGTCATTTTAATAGCTGTTGGTCTACCATGTGGACATGTAAATGGATTTGGTAATTCTAATAATTGATTCATTAAATTTTCTACTTCTTCTGTTGTTAATGCCATATTTGCTTTTACTGCTGCTTTACAAGCAACTGTTGCAATAAATTTTTCTTCTTTTTCTTGTTTTGCTGTTCTTGCTACTGTATTTATTTCATCTAATGTTTCTAAAAATAGTTCCTTTGTATCTAAGTCAATACATATTGTTGGCACACCTGTTAATTTTATAGTATTTTCTCCAAATTCTTCTAAATCGAATCCTGCTTGTTCAAACATTTTCATGTTTTCTTTTGCAATTTCCATTTCTTTATGTGTTAGTGTAATGATATCTGGTAATAATAGCATTTGGGAATCTTTTGTCTTATTACTATAATAGTTTTTCTTTACTTTTTCATACATAATTCTTTCATGTGCTGCATGTTGGTCTAATATATATAATTCTTGATTTATTTCTAGTATTATATATGTTTTAAATGCTATTCCTACAAAACGATATACTGGTTTTTTTAGTTCTTCTTGTGTTTCAAACATAGAAATATTGTCTTTTACGATATCTATTGCTTCATTTTTGTTTTCTTGTTTCTCTTTATTTTCTTCTGTTTGTTCTATTTCACCAATTGGTGCTTTTCCAAAGAATTTTGTATACATTTCATCAAAGTTCTCTGGTGTTTTTTCTGTTTCTTTATTATCCAAATTGTTATTTTCTACTTCATCTTTTTTTATTTGTTTACTTTCTAATTCTTTTTCTTCTAACTGTGGAGTTTCTATTTTCTCATTTTCTGGTTCTGTACTTTCATTATTATTATTTTCTAATTCATAGCTTTGTCCTACATCTTTTAATTCATCTTCTTGTTCTACTTTTCCTTCCTGCATTTCTGTTTCTATTTTTGTTTTCATCTGTCTTAATTGTTCTAGAACATCTTCTGTGTTTATAGGACCACCTATCTTGCTAGTCATATTATTTGTTTCTGGTATTGCAACTGTTTGTATTGTTTCTTCTTTAGCATTTGTTTTTATTTTACTTTCCTCATTAGTATAGTTCTCTATTTGTTTTTCATTTTGCTTTCTAAATCCAAATAACCCTTGTTTCTCATTTTCTCTTTTTGATTCTTTTAGTTGCTCTAGCCTTTCTTCAAAACTTATCATGTCTCTATTTGTGTTTGTTTTATTTAATACATCAGGTGTTTTTTCCGTGCTTGCAACTAATTCTCCTTTTAATAAAGTATCTTTTATTGCATGATAGATAGATTGGAATATTTTACTTTCTTCTTGGAATCTAACTTCTAGTTTTGCTGGGTGTACGTTTACATCTACTTTTGCTGGATTCATTTCTATATTTAATATTACAAATCCGAATTTTCCAATTGGAATTAATCCTTTGTATGCTTGTTCTGTTGCTGCTGTTAATGTTTTATCTTTTATGTATCTTTTATTCACAAAAAATAATTGATTAGAACGATTAGATCTTGCAATTTCTGGTTTTCCAATTACTCCTGTTATACAAATATCTTCATATGGATATGAAACTTCCATAATTCCATTTGCAACGTCTTTTCCGTATATGCTGTATATAACTCCTTGCATATCACCATTTCCATTTGTTTGTATTACTGTTTTCCCCGTATTTATTAATTTAAATGCTATATTAGGATTTACAAGTGCTGCTCTAGTAATTACATCTTCTATATATCCTGATTCTGTATAATCTTTTTTCAAGAATTTATATCTAACTGGTGTATTAAAAAATAAGTTTCTTACTACAATTGTTGTTCCTGTTCTACATCCTGCTTCTTCTTTTTCTAATACCTCTCCTGCTTCTACTACTACCTTATATCCTATTTCTTGTTCTTTTGTTTTTGATATCATTTCTACATTTGCTATAGCTGCAATACTTGCTAAAGCCTCTCCTCTAAACCCCATTGATGTTACTGTATCTAAGTCGTTTGCTGATCTAATTTTACTTGTTGCATGTCTTTCAAATGCTATTTCTAAATCATCTTGTGCTATTCCTTTTCCATTGTCTGTTACTTTTATATAAGAAATTCCTCCATTTTTTATTTCTACTGTTATGTTTGTTGCTCCTGCATCTATTGAGTTTTCTATCATTTCTTTTATAACAGAGGCTGGTCTTTCTATTACTTCTCCTGCTGCTATTTTATTTATTGTTAAGTCATCTAACAAAACTATATTTCCCATTTTAATTATTCTCCTTAATTTTTCATTTTACCTTTGGTTTTTATTATATCATTACTTTTTTTATTTTGTATAGTTTTTTACTAAATTTTTTGTACTTTTATAAAACAAATATAATCATATAGTAGACTATGTAAATTGATAATTAATTTTCTTACAAATAAAAATTAAAAGCAGTACAGATAGTACTACTTTTTCTTTAAACTCATGCTATAATTTTCACAAGGTCTTGCAAGAAGACCAGCAGCCTTCTCGCAACACTTACGCTCCTTATTTTTCTTTATTCTATTTTCCATGCTCCGCTTGAATCTTTTCCACTTGTCTGGATATCAGATTTTAGATAAACTACAGGGCGAACACCATAGTGATTGTGATCATCCCATGAGCTATCACCAAATTTATCCATAGCTACTGCAACTGGATAAGCGTACACATAGTAACTTTCCACACAGCACACGTCTAATTTGCTAAGAATAGTATCACTGAAAACACAGCGAGATGCCAACCAGTATACCCAGTAGTTATGAGTATCTACATTTTTAAATAACATTTTATATTCATTACTTGTTGTTGATATTTTATCTGAAACATCATAACCATAATATGTATTTTTATCTGTTCTACTTGTTGCTGATGCTGAATATCCTGTTTCTGTTGTTCTTGTCGGATAAGATACTGTATGTGTATATTCTTTTCCATATTCTCTGCTGCTGTCGTTAAGTTCTGCTGATGGTGTAACTCCACAAATTTTATTTACATCTTCTACTGTTATACTTCTTGCTCCACTTCCTGTCAATGTTCTTTTTTCTACTCCTTCTACTCCTTCTACTACATCTCCTACTTCATAACTAAATGTTTTACTTGTATTTGCTCCTACTCCATGTCCATATATACTACATATTTTATTTAATTCTTCTTCTGCATAGTACACCAATGGTATGTTGAAGAATTTATTAAACCTTACATACTACCACGTTTTATTAACACTAATTTTGCTTGTTTAGAAAATAAAGGTACTCACAAAGCTGTAGAACAATTACAAAGTTATATGAGAATCTTTAAACGAAATTATGGGGATTTTTGGATTTTAAAATGTGATATAAGTAAATTTTTTTATAATATTGATAAGAATATACTATTTGATATTCTATCCAAATATATTGCTGATAAGAAGTTACTAGATTTTACACATTTACTTATATTTGATAGTACATATAATATGAATAAAAAAGGAATACCTATAGGAAATTATACATCACAATTTTTCGCTAATATCTATATGAATGAATTAGATCAGTATGTAAAACATATTTTAAAATGTAAATATTATGTTCGTTACATGGATGACTTTATAATTTTGCTAAAAACAAAACAAGAATGTATTGAAGTAAAGAAACTCATAGAAACATTTATAGATTCTCATTTAGAATTAAAGTTAAATGATAAGTCTAGGTATTATCCTTATTCAATGGGAGTTAACTTTTGTGGCTATCGAACTTTTACTACTCATAGATTACTTCGAGTTTCTAGTAAGACTAAAATTAAAAACAATGTTAAAAAATGGAATAAATTGTGGCACTTAAATAAACTAGATACTAAACAGGCTATAATGAGCATAACTTCTTGGCTACGGTCATTCAAGTCATTGTAATTCTTATAAACTACAAAATAATATTTTAAATTCTTGTGATTTTTTATATACAGAAAATGCTAGAAATAAAATTTATGAAGATTTATTAAAAGATAATTATAATATATAAAGACAGTATTTTTTCTATTTAATACTGTCTTTCATAATCTCGAATATTCGCCATTTTACTACTAACTCAAGAATTACTGTTTATGTGTTTATGATATAGAAACAAGTCTATACCAAAAGAATTAAACTTCTTTGATACTAAATCACTCGGTGTTCTCCTTGAAGATACACCCCTCTGGACTTTTAGGCGATATATATCCCTAAATAAATGAGCATCAAAGTGGGAACTAAGCACTACTGGACGAAAACTGTTGTTAGTATTAGCATCACCTGTATTGTTGTTGAATGCAAACACACCTGCGTTGCTACCATTGTTAGCATGACCTCCACGTTTGAACACTGGGTTGCTCGAATTAGGAAAGTTAGAGTTACTAGAGTCCCAACTACCAGTATTGCTATTGCCAGAACTAGAAGTAAGAGGATTTGCAGTTTAATCCTTATATATATCTATTCTACAAACATTATTGTAGAGAGATATTCAAAATAATATTTAATCTACACACATATGCATCGATTTTTTGTTCGTTTGCACGGGCATTCTAAATACATGTATGTTTTAGTCTAGTTTGCCCATGCGTCAAATGTATTCCAATTTTCTTACCAAGTATCAAGTAACAAAGTTACGGTTGGGAACTAAGCACTACTGGACGAAAACTGTGGTAAGTAAAAGCACCACCTGTATTGTAGTAGAATGCAAACACACCTGCGTTGCTACCATCGAAAGCATGACCTCCACGTACGAACACTGGGTAGCTCGAATAAGGAAAGTTAGAGTTACTAGACGCCCAACTACCAGTACTGCTATTGCCAGAACTAGAAGTTTCATATACTGCATCTCCATATTTATTTGTATTTCCATAATAAGTTGATTGTGAGTCTGTAGTATTTGTATATTTGTCAACATATTTTGAATTGTTAGAATCCCATAATTTACTTCTATTATCATTAGATGATCCACCTGTATATATTCCTGCTACATATTCCCATGCTCCTCCTGCCATATCATATATTCCATATACATTTCCTGTTGTAGAAGCATTTCCTCCACCTATTTCATTATATTTTACAGTATTACTCATATTTGTTGTGGCATTATCTTTACCATTTGTTTCATTTCCACATAATCCTGTTATTGGCGAATAATTTGTTGTATTATTATAATATGGGTTATTCCATACTTCTCCATTTTTTCCATATACACTTCTACTTAAATATACACAAGCTCCCCATTCTATATTTTTCATCATATGTGAATTTAAATTAGTTGTGTTTTCTAATGAATTTCCTGTTTGCGTTAAATTTCTGCATACAGTAAACATATTATTTACTGTTATTACTCTCCAACTTGTTACATTTGGAATTACTCTTACTTGTAAAGAGTTAGTATCTCCTCCACCTGTTGTTGCTAAATCGTTTTCCACTGTTGCTACACTTACATTACTACTACTTGCTTCAAATTTTGCTACCCATATTCCTGTTAGTTGTTCTCCTTCATCTTCTACTCCATTATTATTTTTATCCCACCAAAACGCTGGATGCACATTCCAATTTCCAGAACCTGAACTATTACTTATTGTTATACTGCTTCCATCTATAGGTGTATTAGTTGTTCCTTGCAAGAATTTTATATCTATTGTTCCTGCTGTGTTACTATGATAACCTTCTGTTATACAATATGCATATCTTGGTATCCATACCCAATAGCAATCGTTTTCTCCTCCTGTTGTTTTTACATTTGCCCAATGATTTACTCCTTGAGTATAATCATACCAATTACTTGGTGCAGAATTTTTTGTTCCATTTTCACTTTCCATTTGTATTTCATTTGGTATATATTCTGTTCCTACTTCATTTAAATCCCATGCCACATAGTAAGTGTTACTTTTATTAAATCCTGTTGTATCTGGTGCATTTGCTACTGTTGTAAATGTTGGTTCTTTAGGGCTATCTTTTACAGTTGTTCCATTAAATATATCTGATACTTTTATTTCATAGCTTCCTTTTGTTGTAGTTAATGTTTTATCTGTTAATTTTTCTTCGTCTGATAATACACCATAATTTTCTAATATTTCTTTTAAACTATCATCTGATATATTTCCATTATTTTCTGCTTGTTTTCCTAATATATCTGTTTGTATCTCTTCTTTTATACTTGCTATCTCTGTTTTTATTTTAGCATCTTTTGCTTTATTTATTAAGCCATTATCCCCCATTAGGGTTGCAATTGTTACTCCTGCTAGTATTAAAAGAATTATAATTGTTACCACAAGTGATATTAAAGTTATACCTTTTGTACTTTTAATCTTATTCATCTTTTGAACTCCTCCATCTCAATTATTAATATTTTTATCATATTGAAAATCTCTAATTAAATTATCTTCTGCACCCATATCAAAATTTTTGCAAATCCATTCTATAAATTTATGGATAGTTTCTCTAAATTTGTCTATTACCTTATGTAAATAGCCATTTTCTTTTTCTAATTTATTAATTCTATATTCGTATTTCCATTCTAAATTATCTTCTTTTTGTTGATATTCAGCCTTAATATTATCTACTTGTTTATGCAAATCTATATTATCAGCTATAATCTTGTTTCTCTCTTTTTGATACTTTTCTGCTTCTTCTACCATTTTAGCTTGCCTTAATAATTGTTGGTGCATTAATAAATTATTTTGATATAATTCGTTTATTAAATCATCTTTTGGTTTTATAATATCTTCTAAAATCTTTTCATCTCTTTTCTTTGACCATCTAGCCATTCTAATATCATCAATATCAGGAACATCTGGTAATTCTAATTTTATATTTTGCAATTTTTCTTTTGTTTTATCAAAATTAGTTATTTCTTTATATTCTTTAATATCAATATGTTCTCTTCCTGTTTCTTCTTTTGGTACACCTCTTTCTAATTTAAAATTGTGTGAAGTCATATATTGATAAAAAGCGTCTTGTAACCTTCTATAACTATCCTTTTCTTTCCAAAATTCACTACAAGCCAATTTATCAATGTTATTACCTTTTTTATCTTGTGTATGAACTACTGGCAAAAAAATCAAGTGCATATGTGGAGTTTCCTCGTCCATATGCACTTTTGCAGACATTATATATTGTTCACCTAAATTTTTATATTCAGCAACAAAGTTATATGCAGTTTCAAAGTATCTTTTTGTTTCTTCTTCTCCTATTTTATCAAAGAATTGTTTATCAGAAGTAATTATATATTCACAAGCTATATTACTAACTGTTTTTATTTGACCTTTTAAATCATATTTTTCTTTCATTATATCAAATTCTTTGTCATATCTATATTTATGACTTTTTAGTGAGTAATTCAAATATGATTTTTCCTTATCTATATTATCATTTGAATAATTTTTATTTTTTATTTCGTTGTGTCTGTATATTCCTTTTAAATTTTCTCTTTTGTATTTTGTGTTTCTAATAATCGCAAAACTCATCTCTAAAACCTCCTTCTAAATTTTAGCCGATTTTTTCGGCTCGTATAATGGGCGATAGCTTGGCTATCGTAAGAGGTAATACAAGCAAAATGCAAGGTGTTATTATATTAGCTACTATGAGTTTACTAACTGCTTCCACACCTCGCATTTTTACTTTGTATTGTAACACACTATAACACTTTTTTACGCTACTCGCTAAAAGTGTTAGTGTGGCAGGGTAAACCCTACAACCCAAAAACTAAAAATTACATATCTGCATTTTTAGTTTTTCCATAAAAATATAACAAGTATATTTTTATGCTTAACCATAATTTGCTATCTGCAATTTATGGTTAAGAGAGCCAAGAAAAACATATTATATATTTTTTCTTGACTCTTTTTGAAACCTATTCGGTTTCAAACTTCCAAAATAAAAGCATAGGTTTTACTTTTAACAAAACCTATACTTTATATTTTGCTTTATAGCATAACTACGATGTAAAATTATTATTCGCATATAAGCTATTCCAATCAAATCCTTCTTTTTCGTAATCTCTTTGTTCAAAATTGCAAAGCCTTTTATTATTAGTATTTTTATATTTATTTATATTATATTTATTATCCTTAAACTTTTCTTCAATAGGGTATTGAAGTTTTGTTGGGGAGGGTATTTAACTTTTCTTCAATAGGTATTAGTTTTCTAATATCTACTTCTTTACTATTTTCTTTATATACCATTTCAATATTTATATAACCTTTATCTTTTAATGAATTTACTAGCTTTGATACTTGTGTTACTGATATATTTAAAAGTTCGCTTATAGTTTTATTGGTACAAAAGCAATATTGTTTTTCTTGACTTAAAAATATTACAAGTGAATATATATGTTTTTCTTTATCACTTAAATTTTTGTCTGTTAATATTTCTATTGGAATCCATAATCCTTTTAAATTTAAATTTGACATTGCCATCCCCTCCTCTCTTTCAAATTCGTTCGCTTTATTTTGGCTTTATTTTCGTTTTTGATATATAAGTAATATAAGTTTATATCTTAAAATTGTAGATAAAAAATTTCCGTAAAAAAATAACACTAGATTTTTTTATAAATCTAATGTTATTTTTAAATTTTCTGATATACTTTCTTGTATCCTTAAAGTATACAAGAAAAGTATACAAGAAATTTTATTTTATAATCCATATACCTTTTTTTGTTGCACCTTCTCTTATTAAAATTCCCTTATTTTTTAGAATTTGAACATTTTTTCTAATAGTTGGTAAAGCCATACCTATTATTTCAGACATTTCCTTTTGGGTAATACTAGGATTATCTCTTATCAAATTAATTATTTGTGTTTGTGTATTATTTAACTTTATAATTTTTTCATTATCCTTTTTAGATAAATCATAGGTTCCATAATTATTGTCATAATATGATGGTCTTAAAAAGCTCACTTCAAAGAACTCATCATATTGAAATTCAGGCTCTTTTAATCCTGCATCTTCCATTAGTTCTCTCATTCTTCCTATACCTGTACCAGCTTTTTCTATATAATGTGCTCTTCTTAATAAATCTGCTATTATAGGATTTCGTGCAATACTTCTTTTTCCAAAGTTTTCTTTTGTAATTCCTTTTGGAACTCCACCAGGACTAACTATCGAAACTCTATCATCGTAAATTTCTACCATTACTCTTGCACCTTCTTCAAAATACTGACGATGACATATACCGATTTATAATAGCTTCTTTCAATACATCCTCGGGAATTTCTAATACTTCTTTTCTTGTGGCATTTCCTTGTTCTCTCATAACCTCTGCATTTATTAAGTATGTTAAATTTACATGTTTTTTAGCAAATGCTAATGCATCTTCAATATTAGTTATAATGTCTTTATTACAATCTAATGTATCTAAAATATAAACTCTATTTGTGCCTTTAAAAGCAATACAAGTTATATAATTTTGAATTAAAAATTTTGTAGGATTTTTTGTAAAGAAAATAACCCCTGCATTTGTAAACATATATTTATTATTTACTTTTTCCAAACAATTCAAATTTATCAATAATTCTTCTCTTTCTATTGTTTCGCTTGTATTAGATAATTTTAGAAAATTTTTATATGCATTTTCATCAAAGTCTTCTGGATATTTTGCTTTTTTATTTATCATTCGATCAAATTGTATTTTTCCACCATCTTCTAAATATTCTCTAATTTCATTTCTATTCATCTTTTGACACATAGCACCAGCTCTTAAATAATACCCATCACTTGAAGAATAAGGTTTATCATCTCCCTCTGGTACATTTACAACAATAACATTATCTACTACTTCAATTTTTACATTTATTCTTGGCTCTATTTGACTTATTTGATTTTGTATATTTGCTCTTTGATTATTAGAGGTATCTGTTCCAATGATATTTCCGTCATCATCTACACCTATCAATATTTTTCCACCCATACTATTAGCAAGTGCAACAACTTCAACTGCAAACTTTTTACCTAAATTCTCTTTAAATTCTAAAGTATATCCTTCGCCTTGTTTTACCAATATTTCTAGTTCTCCCGTTGTCATTTTTACCACCTTTCCAATTATGTAGTTATCAACTGCACAATTAATTTTGCTTTCATTGATTGATATTATAACATTTATTTCCAAATTTTTCATTAGTTTTTAAAAATTTCATACATATATTAATTCATTTAATATGATTTCCTCTGCTTGTTGCTTAATTGCATTCATAGTTCCCACCCAATAAAGCATATCTGTATTTTTCATATCTTCTGTTAAATTACTTTTTGCTTTCAAATCATCAATAATTTGATTAACTCTTTTAGTTGCTGTTTCCTGTATTTCTTCTAAATGGTCTATTAGTGTATTTTCCATAAACATTATTGTATATTCTGCTTTTTTATGTTCTTTTAAATAGTTTAATCTCATTCTTCCGTATTTATTCAAATGTATTTTCTTTTGTTTTGGTAATACTAAATTTGGAATATAATAATCTCCTTGTCTTACATATTCTATTCCTGTTCTTTCATCAATAAATCTTTCTTTTAATTCTTTGTTCTCCATAATTTTTAAATCTCCTCTCAATTTTTAAATTTTAATTTTTATTATAAAATCAAAAAAAGATGAAATTGTTATTATTTTTTACAATTCATCTTTTAAATATTTGAAAATTTATGATTTTTACTAAATTGTTTGTAGGAGGAAACCTTTGTTATTACTAGATTTTACATTTTCGTCATAAGAGAATATGGTTGTTATTACTAACGCTATTAGTGTTATTGCTTTTTCATTTTTTAAATTTTTCTTCATTATTCTTTCCCCTTCTTTCTTATTTTTTAACAAAATATTTGTATAATCAAATATAGTATGTCTCTTATTTTTGTTTACTATTACATTTTTTATTCCTCCCTGTTTTTTATATTTTATTTTTAATTTAATGACTAATTAAAAACAAAAAAGACAGCAACAAAAACCTATTTCTAGGCTTTTGTTACTATCTTTTTATTTGTATTTATTATTACTTTTTTATTTGTTAAATTACTTGTGTGTGTATATATATACAGCCTCAAGGCTTACAGCTACTACTTTTTTCATTTTTTTATTTCCTTTTCTTTCGTTTTTATTATTCTTCTTTTTTCTACTTTATATTACACAATTGCTTTGATCTTGTCAATATATTCTTATTATATTTTTTATTACCTTTTCAAATATTAATGTGGTAATAAAATATTACCACATTAATGTTTTGCTAATTTTAGCTTATTATTTACTTTCTTCTTTTTCACTTTCATTCTCTATTTTCAATTTATTTTCTAAATTACTAGTAACACCTACTAAAGTTAGTAAATATACAGCAACTGATATTGGCATTGTTAATCTTCCTACTGGAATTCTAGTAATAGCTATTATACTAAGTAATACTACTTGTGTTAATATACAAACAAATATTGTTTGTAATACTGTTTTTATTACTCCTAACTTTCTATATCTTACAGCCATATATACTAATATTATAATCATTGAAATAGCAAATGGTAAAATATATGGTTTTACTAAATCTCTTCCTCTTGTATGTGGAATAGTTACTATTTCAGTAGTATCATTAGATATTTCTGTTCCATATTTTTCATTTACTTTATTTACTAAATTTTGTTTTTGTTCATCATTAATATCTTTTGCAATGATACTTACTGAATCCTCATATACTTCTACTTTTTGTACTATAACGTATTGATTTGGCATTACCTCATTTGTTATTTGCTTGATATCTTTTATCTCAAAATCTTTTCCTAAATATAGTTCTACTTTTTTAGATTCCTGAAATCTTAAATCAAAATTTAAACCCATTGTAGCTGTAATTATTATTCCTGCTATAATTATTAGTATAATAATAGCAATTATCATTTTTTGTTTCTTTGTTGTTTCTTTCATTCTTCTTTCCCCCTATTTGCTAGTTTCTATTTTTAATAAATTATTTGTTATGATAAAGTTATAAATTGCAATTAACACAATTCCCCAAAACATAGTCATTCCAAAGCTACTAATAGGAGTCCACTTCATAAAGCAGAATGTAATTACTGCAATACAAATTGGTATTATTTTAATAAAGAATTCTTTATAAGTTTCTTTTATATCACTTTTAATATTTGTCTTTTCGTTTTTCTTTAATTTAGATAATAATTTATTTATAAATATATAATTTAAAATTAAAGTAATTATTATTGCCAATATTGATTCTATAGATATTAAAACATTTGCATATCTAATTAGTAATAAATCTAATGATGCTAATCCTATATAAGATATAGCTCCTAATAATCCATTTAGTTTATATCTGACTATCAATACTACTAATGAAATTACTGCAATTCCAATTGCTACATATTGAACAATATTTATTTCATTTTGAGTTATATCTGATAATACATACTTATTTTCATCTATTTCATATTTAATAGGCATTTTACCTGTATCTAATACTACTGCCATACTTTTTGCTTGATCTGTATATCCTTGTAATGTTTTTTCATCTGTTGAACTACTTCCAACAGATAATTGCAATTTTCCTGTTTTTAGTGGTTCATCAAAACTACTAGACATTATTTCTTCATCATCAATTTTCATTGTTACTTTGTTCTCATTTTCACTACTTGCTTGGCTTTCTGTATCTTCTGTTGTGTTTGTTTCTTCACTAGTTTGATCATTACCTTCTTCTGTTTTTACATATTTACTACTAATGTCTTCTAATTTTTTAGCACCATCTTTTGTAAATTCTATATTTAAGTAAACTGCTGTTCCTGATGAAGTTGTTCCTGACGTTGAACCTGCTCCATACAAAACGTTAGCAAGTTTAATGTCATTGTTATCCATTAATACTTCATTTGTATTGCTATCTACAATTTCAAATTTACCTGTTGTTCCTATATTGCTTACAATAGAATCTGTATCATCTGTTTCTGGAATTTCTATTATAATGTCTCCTGTTTGTTCATTTATTTTAACATTATAATAATCTACTCCCAATTTCTTTAATCTTTTTTCTAATATTTCTTTACATTTTTTATAATTTTCTTCGGTTAATACTTCTTCATTGTTGTATTGTGTTTCTTCTTTTGTATAGCCATTTTGTTCTATTTGCTCTTCTGTTAAATTCTCTGAATTTTCTACTTCTTTTCCATCTTTATCTTTTATTACTGTTTTTGTTTCTTTGTTTACCTTAAATCTGATATTTCTTGTTCCTTTTAAATCCATAGCATAAGAATAATCTTTTACTTTATCTTCCATTCTATTTTGGTTTTGTACATAAATTCCAAAAAATGCTATCATTGTAATTAATACAATTACTAATACAATTGTTAATATTTTAATTTTCTTCATGATATTTCCCCCATTATAATAATTTTGTTCCATTTATTACTAATTCAAACCATATTTTTAAATATTTAGCTGCATATTTACTCATCATTGTTCTATCCATAAATATTTCAAAATAGTCTAATACTGGACATAATTTTGTATCAATTGTTAAATCTAATATAACTTTTCTGTTTTCACTGTCAAGACTCAATTCGGCATTTGTTACTGCATAATTTACTCTGTCATGTATATCAAATGTTGAAAGATTTTTATTTGTAACTCTATTTCTATGAACATCTGATTTATCTGCTAATATAATTGCTGCTGATATATCACTTACAGCTGTGCCAGTTTTTTCATCATGGTTTCCTATAGCCATCATAATTTCTGTTCTTTCTTCTACTGGCATTCCCATATCTTTTAAAATGTTATATGCCATAATTGCGCCACTATGTGCGTGGTCTGTTCTATTAACACAGTTTCCAATATCATGCATATATCCTGCAATCCTAGCTAGTTCTACTGTTCTTTCTGGATAGCCTAATTTTTCTAATATATCTCCTGCCCTTTGTGAAACAATAGAAATATGTCTATGACTATGTTCTGTATATCCGAAGCCCATCTAATTGTTTTTGAGCTCCATTTATTAAAGCTTCAACTTCCTCGTTCTTTCGAACATCTTCTAATGTAACCATTTTGTTCCTCCTTAGATTAGTCTTTTTAGATTTTATATTAAAATAGAAAAAATATCAACTATTTTTGATAAATTATTTCATATTATTAGTTCCTACATCTTTGTTCCATAAATCTATAAGATATTGCCTTTCTGTTTTTGGTATTAATGATACACGATAACAAGAAATCGGTTTATCATGTTGGTATGTAGTTTCTACTCCATCAGATGCCACCTTTTGCCAACCATATTTATCTAGATATATTTGATATATGATAGAATAATATGATGTATCTTTTAATTTTATATTCAAAGCTGAAAGTCCGTATAAACACTGTTTTGCTATTTCTTTTGGTATAGGGTTCATAGTTCCTCCAAGTGATGATTTATTATATGTATTGGTACCTCTGCCACCTACAATTAGTGTTTTTCTACCATCTATAAACGCAATACTACCTTTTTTTAAACTTGTAAAAGAATCTTGTGTTGGATTATATCCATGTTTATATATTAGTTCGTAAGCCTCAGACAATGCCTTACTTCCTTCTCCCCAATAAGTATGCATATAACATTGCATTTGAATAAAATCTTCATCTATATTTCCTTGTACGTCTAAACTAAGCACCTCAGTTTTATAAATTGGATTTTTAGCTATCATTTCTTTTCCTAGTATTTCATTATTTCCTTGTCCGTATGACCATCTATTCCAATCAGCTCCATAATCTCCTAATGCCCCATATCTTATTTTTATATTTGTAGCACTTTTTACATTTATATCTGCTTCTGACGTATTTTGTGCAAAATCCACAACAGGTAATGGATAAGTCACATTATTTTCAAATTCTTTTGTTAAAACTTGTTTATCTTCTGATAAGTTCCAAGCATTAACAGGTCTTAACTTTTCATTTGAATTAACTGTTGCAATAATTTTTCCATCATTTGATTCCTGTTCTTTAAAATTAGCAACTGGTGGAATATTATCAATTATTATATTGGTATTTATTATCTTTTCCTTATTCTCATTATCTGATTCATCTATTATAGTTCCCTGTGGTATTTTAATTTTCAAGTCTCCATCACCTAAAATACCATTTAATTGTATTTGATAATAAATTATATTGTTTTGTCTTGAAAGTTCTTTTATCTCATATCCATTTGGTGTATTTTCTTTATTATTAACTAAAATCTTTATATGATTCTTATTAAAATTATTTTCTTTAATATGATTTTCTTCTACCTTTATTTTTGCTGTTATTGTATGAGTCCTATTTGCATAGTTTTCATATGATGTATTTGTATTTTTTATACTAATTAATTCTATTTTTGGCAAAATCATATCCACATTTATTTTAGCGACTGTATTTGTATATTCAATTATATATTTAGCATATATATTTGGAGTTATCATAATTATTCCAATAATTATAAATAAAAAAACTATTTTCTTTTTCATTTTGTACACCTCCATCTATTTTTATTCTCCAATAACACATATTTCAAAATTATATTTTTTTATTGTTTCCCCATCTTTTGTATCTTGTTTATTTTCATTTAAATTTGTTTCATATTTCCATTGCCAATTAACTGGAATTTTAATTGTTTCATTTTTTTCTATAGTTCCTTTTTCCTTTTCTATATATATTTCAAAATTCTTTGGCTTCTCATTTTTACCATTTAACTTAATTTTATAATTTAATGTATCTTCTGAAGTTAGTATAATGTCAAAGTTTCCTTTTGTACCAGGAGCTATTTTTTCATTTACTAATGTGTTTGTATCTATTGTTTGAACTAAATTTACGTTTTTATGATTTGTATAATTTTTAGAAACCTTAACTTTATACTGGTTTGTTTTTTTATTTATTAGATTTCGACTTGTATGTTCTATAGTTAAATTTTTAGTTTTTAAATCTTCCTTTTTAGAATTCCATAACTGAAAAAATATTAAATCTTCTTGAATTTCTAAATCTTGGTTTTGACTTATATAATACATAGATATTAAAATAATGATAAAAATAAAGATTAAAAAAATTATTATTGCATCTTTACTTCGCTTTTTCCTCAATTTTTCCTCCTTAAGTTCTTTTTTGTTCAGAGTGTACTTTTACTTGTATTTCTTGCATAATTTCTTCTATAGCAACATTTTTATTACATACAATTTCTATTTTGTAATTATCTTCTTGTTTTTTATCTTTTGTTATTAAAAATGTTTCTGTTTTTTTATTATTTATGTCTAATACTTTATCGTCTTTATAAATTTTTACTGAAATATTTTTATTAATATCAGATAAAATTTCAATATAATATTCTAAATCCACTTGTGTAATATTTTTCTCATCATAGTTTTTTACTTTAAATTCATATATTCCTTTATTATTTTTACTATTTATATTAACTGGTTTATTGTTTTCAACTTTTAAGATTGGCTGTGCAATTCCACCTGTTCCTTCTAGTGTAGTTTTGCTAAATTCTTTTCCTATACTAAATCCTGAAAAAAAGAATATTAAAACCATACTAATTATTATAATTAATGTTACTTGTCTTGTTTTATTTTTTTCTTTCATTGACTCCTCCTTTTTATATTTTAAGTGAGGAAAAAATATTTTAATTTATATTAATACTTAATCCTCACTTTTTGTATAAAGGTTTCATAATTCATTTTCATTTTTCTATAATTTTTATTAAATTTTTTTACGCTTTTGGTTCAACTTGAGTTCCTGTTATACTTATATTAAATGTATAATTTATAATTTCTTGAGCATTTTTGGTATCTTTTAAATCATTTGCTAGAATTTCGGCATCAGTACTTCCTGTTTGATAATCCCATTTCCATTTTATATTAAATGTTTTTTGTTTATTTTCCTCATTTGCAAGAATTGTTCCAGATAATTTGTCTTCTAAGTCCTTTATAGAGTTATATTCTATATCTTCATATATAAATTTTAGATTACTTGGTTTACTCATTTCATCTAAAAAATTAATATTATACTTAATTCCTACATCAGATCCTGTACCATCTACAATGATATTAAAACTTCCATTTGTTCCAGGGGCTATTTTATTATTTACTAAAGTTTCATTATTACATGTAGATGCTAAATTTATTGTTTGTACTTGTTTTTTATCTCCATTTACTTTAAAGTTCCAAGTAGCAACTTCAGCTACTCCTTCGCCTTTGACTTGAGTTATGTATTTAGCATATGCTTGTCCTCCAATAAATGATAATAATGTGATAGACAAAACAGCAATTATTATTAATGCCTTCTTCTTTTTTGTCAATAGCATTCCTCCTTTTCTATTAAATTTTTGTTTGGATTTTCTTTTTCGATTAAATAAATAATTGATTTTAAATTCCCTTATAGGGTTATAGATATTCTAAAAATTATAGAATTTATATGAAAATGTAGTCTAATTATAATTGCAAAAAATGGAATTGTCAATTGTTTTATGATAACTTACCTTAAGTTTTCATCGCAAAATTCGACAATTCCATATATCTTTTTTCACATATTCACTTTTTATTTACTCCTATAATTCCACCTAATATACCAAATATTATCCCTACTATCATCATAATAATACTTTGCATATTTAAATTAAATTTCCAATTAAGAATACTAGAAATAATATATAAAATTGCTATATATATCCCTCCAATTAATCCACCATTTACTATTCCGTTTTTTCTAATTTTCATATTTCCAATTGAGCTTCCTAACAATATACTTATCGCCGTAACTATTATAATAACTGGAACTATAGTTTCTTCACTCATATTTGTATATGTAAGTATAATTGAAAATATTAATAATAAAACTACTGTCGAAATAAGAGCTGTCCCAACCCCTTTAAATATATTTTTCATCGTTTTTGCATTTTCCATTTTTTACCTCCGTTATATTTTTTATATTTATATAGCTTTTCTATTTTATTTATATTAGTATAAAAAAAGAAATAGAACTTTTTATTTTCTATTTCTCTATATAAATGGCAATAATAAATTTCCGGTTTATTATGCACATAATTCTCTTAAAATTTCGTTGGTACTTTTATAATTAAACATAGTTCTTGGATAATTATTTATCCAATCTTCTATTTTTTGTATATATTCTTCGGATATTGGCGTTATATCAATTCCTTTTGGAATAAATCTTCTTATTAATCTGTTTGCATTTTCATTGCTTCCTCGTTCACCTGAACGATATGGACTACATATTCTGCTTTCTTTCCTGCTATTTTCACTATTATTTCTTCTCTTGTCTTTCTTTCTGTCAATGTAAATAATACTGCTCCTCTCTTCTTTGTTCCTATTACTAAATCTCCTTCCCAATGTCCATATGCTTCTCTTGTATTTGCTTCTTCTGGACGATAATCTATGCTTTTTTCTGGTGGTACTTTTTCGCATACTCTCTTTTCTTTATTTTTATCTTTATATTCTGGATCTATGTCAAGTTTTTATTTCATTTCTTATTGTTTTTTCTGTTCTATCTAAAAGCTTCGCTATTTCAACCTTTGTACGTTTATCTCTATTAAACCATCTTTCAATTGACCCTATCTCTCAACAAAATGTTTTTTCCATTAATTTTTTTATTAAATTTTTAGCTTTTGTTGAATGGAGTGTTTGAAAAATAAAAAATCAAAATAAATTAAAATTAATTGCTGTTAATTATTATAAATCATTTTTAATTCAAAGCAATAAAATAGCCTGTATCCTTAGATACAAGCTATTTTAAGTGATTTTCTCGGTGGCTGGGCTGGCTAGATTCGAACTAGCGCATGCCAGAGTCAAAGTCTGGTGCCTTACC